>ERZ779855.216-NODE-216-length-51032-cov-7.689154_pt1 | contig 51032 bp, 38 predicted proteins | sample MGYA00511370_ERZ779855 | MGnify/ENA primary metagenome ERZ779855 (study PRJEB29588, sample SAMEA1967319) | human gut metagenome | biome: human gut; feature: human-associated habitat; material: faeces | place: Denmark | collected 2008/2010 ...
ATTACTGAATCATTTTCTTACGGTCTTGGCAGTAAATGCCTCGACCTGTACTGAAAAGTTACCTTTCTTTTTACTTATACTTACTTTCCGTTCCTGTCTTTCATTTAAACTTTTCTCTTTATGATTCTTCTCTTTATGATTCTTCTCTTTATGATTCTTCTCTTCATGGTACTTTTATAATATGTTTTCCCTGTTTCATTCCTTAGTGCTCTCAAATTCCTGATTTATTTTCTACCCATCACCTTGCCTGTATATCTCTCAACGTTCCGGCTCCATATTCCGGTAGCTCATCGCTTCTGCCAGATGGGGCAGTCGGATTTCTTCGCTCCCCTCCAGATCCGCAATCGTCCGTGCCACCTTAAGCAGGTGGTGATACCCTCTTGCGCTCAACTGCATTTTCTTCGAAAGCCGTTCCGTATAGCTTTGCTCCTGCTTTCCGAGACAGCAATATTTTTCGCAATCTTTCATAGTTAAATCAGAATTAAATTTTATGTCTGTTCCATTATAACGGCTCTCCTGCAATTCTCGGGCACGATTTACCATCTCCCGCATTTCTGCACTGGATAATCCACTCTTTTTCTTCTGAAGCTGCCCTATTTCCACCTTTTCTGCTTCCAGGCACAAATCCATCCGATCCAGTATCGGTCCCGACAGGCGGCTCCTGTATAGATGTCGTTCAAAGGGCGTACACTTACAGCGGTTGCGGTCCGGATAATAGCCGCATGGGCAGGGATTCATTGCCCCGACCAGCATAAAATCCGCCGGATAAGTAAACGCCCCGGTACTTCTTGCAATGTGAATTTCCTTATCCTCTAATGGCTGCCGCAGCAGATCAATGGTCTGTCTTTGGAACTCCGGGAGCTCGTCCAGGAACAGCACTCCGCGATGTGCCAGGCTGACAAGACCGGGCTGTGGAATCCTGCCTCCCCCTGCAAGTGCATGGATTGTAACAGAATGATGTGGATTTAAAAACGGTCGTTTTTTAATCAGATTCTGTCCCTTGGGAAGCCGTCCGGCAATGCTGTAGATGGAAGTCACCTCCATGCTTTCCTCAAAGCTCAGTTCCGGCAGGATCGACGGAATTCTCTTTGCAATCATCGTCTTACCGGCTCCGGGCGGCCCGACAATCAGCATATGGTGAAAACCGGCAGCTGCAATCAGGGCTCCCCGTTTCAGATTCTCCTGCCCATGAACCTCTGCAAAGTCCAGCGCTTTTTCTTCCTGTCGATGGTCTCTTTTCTTCCATTCCCTTTGGGCTTCTGCCTCCTGTCTTCTCTGCTTAAGTTCCTCTTTAATCTGTTCTTCTTCCGATAATTGCAGATAGTCACAGGCTTCCTGAATGCTTCCTACACCTGCTACGCGGATTCCTTCTATTACGGAAGCCTCCGCATAATTGTCCCTTGGCACAAGACACTGCTTTTTTCCCTGTCGAAAGGCCTCCCACACAAGTGGCAGAACTCCCTTCACTCCTTTAATCTCTCCGCTAAGTCCCAGTTCTCCAATCACGAACACATCCGCAAGCACTTTAGCATCCAGAATTTCTGTCGCTGTCAGGATTCCCAATGCGATCGCAAGATCAAATCCGGTTCCGGATTTATGAATATCTGCCGGTGACAGATTTACAGAAATATGGGATGGTGGAATATCCATTCCTGAATTCTTAAGTGCAACCTTCACTCTCTCCTGTGATTCCCGCACTTCACTCCCCAGACTTCCCACCATAACAAGACATGGCAAGCCCCTGGAGACATCCACCTCTACCTGAATCAGGTGGCTTTGGAGACCATAGATTGTCCCCGAGCATATTGAACTAAACAAAGCTCCTCCCTTCTCCTTCTCTCCTTTGCCCTGCTTTGTTCGCATTGGCACTCAAATTATTGAATAATGCCGCGATATACGGTCTTAGAAAAATGAACTGCATGATATGATGTCATGCTCTTAGATATCATGTTCTTAGATATCATGCTCTCAGATATCATGCTCTCAGATATCATGCTCTTAGATATCATGCTCTTAGATATCATGCTCTTAGAAGCTATATCACAGTAACTTCAGACGGTCACTGCTCTATAAAATCTTATTTTATTGTGATTATACACAATTTTATTCTTGACTGCAAGATTATATTTGTTGATTTTCACTATATCAACTCACATTGTACAGAATATCACATAACTTATTTTTAAGCTTTATTTTTCCACGACTGACTTCCTACTTTTGGACATTTTAAATGATATTTTCTCAATCATGTCCAAACTACTTCCCCTTTCTCTTAAGTTCACTGCCTCTTAAGCTGCATTTTGGACATTTTCCCCTCTTTTTCTCATTTTATATCCAACTTTCCGTTCCATTTCATGTCTTCCTTCTCCGAGCGCCCTGTCTTTTGGATATTTTCCTTTTCTTTCTTCAATATATGTCCAATTTTCACTTCCATTTCATGTCTTCCTTCTCCGAGCGCTCTGTCTTTTGGATATTTTCCTGCTTTTCCTTCAATGATATGTCCAATTTTCCACCTTTCTCCAACCATTCAGCTTCCCATTATTATCAATTATTATCAAATTTGGATATATTGCTATCAGAAGTGCTCTTTATGTCCAATCCATCTCCGTGAATATATAAATTGTGCCCTTAAGAAAAATATCTGGAAACACACATAAGTTCTATCCACCAAAAAATGGTTGGAAACACATAAATTCTATCCCCTAAAAAATATCTGGAAACACATAAATTCTATCCACCTCAAAAAGATAATATCAGGAAACACATAAATTCTATCCACCTCAAAAAGAAAATATCTGGAAACGCATAAGTTCTATCCACCAAAAAGATAATATCTGGAAACACATAAGTTCTGTCCCCCAAAAAGAAAATATCTGGAAACACATAAGTTCTGTCCACCCAAAAAGAAAAGCCGGAAGCACATAGAATTGCCCATTCCATATGCTTCCGGTTTAATTCATCAGATAATCTTATGCTCCATTCCATCCGGATCAGTAGCAAACTGGATCGCCATTTCACGATCGATCACTCCGCTGTAATAAAGCTGCATGATGGCTTCATCCATAATCATCATGCCCTGCTTACGGTTCGTCTGCATCACACTCATCAGCTGGTAGGCCTTCCCCTCACGGATCAGATTGCGGACGGCATGGTTGGAATGCAGTACCTCAAAGGCTGCCACACGTCCGGATCCATCTGCCTTAGGAATTAACTGCTGGGAAACAACCGCTTCTAATACATTTGCAAGCTGTACGCGGATCTGCTGCTGCTGGTGTGGCGGGAATACGTCAATCACACGGTCTACGGTGCTTGCCGCCCCGATGGTATGCAGGGTAGAAAGCACCAGGTGTCCGGTTTCGGCTGCGGTAATCGCAACACTTATGGTTTCAAAGTCACGCATCTCTCCGACAAGAATCACATCCGGATCTTCACGAAGGGCCGCACGAAGTGCATTGGCATAAGACTGGGAATCCAGACCGATTTCTCTCTGGTTTACCATGGACTTCTTATGCTGATGCAGATATTCAATCGGATCCTCCAACGTAATTACATGGCATTCCCTGTTGTTATTAATTTTATCAATAATCGCCGCCAGTGTGGTAGACTTACCGCTTCCGGTAGGTCCCGTTACCAGAATCAGACCTTTCTTACGCTGATACAGGTCAATGACTGACTCCGGCACACCAAGCACCTCAGGTGATGGAACCTGGGTTCCGACAAGCCGCAGTGCAATTGCCACAGAGCCTCTCTGACGGTACGCATTGACACGGTATCTTCCGAGATTCGGAATAGAAAAAGACATATCATGTTCGCCATCCCGGTCAAACATGGCTCTCTGCCGCTCATCCATAAACTGATCCAGCATCTGCAGGGTATCCGGCGGCAGAAGCCGGTCATAGTTCATCGTGATTAACTGCCCGTTTACACGCATTTTCGGTGGAATACCAACTGTGATATGTACGTCGGAAGCTCCCGCACGCTTTGCATCCCGGAGCAGTTCCTCTATTGTAGGGATATTTGACATTTATTATTTCCTCCTATCCGTATGCTTTCATAACTGCTCAGGAACTTCCACAGTTATAAGTTTTTAATCCTTCTCTCAGTTTTAATAACGCTCGTTTTTCTATCCTGGAAACATAACTTCGTGAGATCCCGAAGCGATCTCCGACCTCCCGTTGTGTTAGCTCTGTCCCTGTCTGTAGACCATATCTCAATTCGATAATTTCACGTTCCCGATGTGTAAGCACCTGCTGCATCAGTATTTTCAACCTCCGGATGCTCTCCCTTTCATACATCCGTTCCACAACATCTTCCTGCACCTGCTCAATCACATCCAGGAGACTGATTTCATTTCCCTCTTTGTCTGTCCCAATCGGTTCAAAAAGAGAAACCTCACGGGAATTTTTCTTTTTGCTGCGCAGCAGCATCAGAAATTCATTATCAATACATCGTGATGCATAAGTACTCAGCTTTCCTTTTCCTGCATCAAAGGACTCTATCGCTTTAATCAATCCGATGGTTCCTATGGAAATCAGATCCTCCATATTTTCATCCACATTCTGATATTTCTTTGCAATATGTGCCACCAGACGTAAATTTTTCTCAATCAGAATCTCACGCGCCCTGGCTGCCTGTACCGGATCATCCGCATGCAAAAGCTGTATATATTGTGCCTCCTGTTCCGTAGATAAAGGTTGTTGAAAGGTTTTCAAAGGGCACCACCAAAGTCTTTTTTATTATTCTATGACCTGCGGTGTCTTCAAGTGCCTTTCCCACTAATTTAATTATCTGCCGGACGGTGCGGACAGTAACCTTTCCACCACCTTTGATTATACTGATATAAGAGATACTTGGCAACTAAAAATCCGGTTCCTACAACATCTCCAATAAGCAAAAATATTTTTACAGCATAAAGTCCACAAAAACCTGATTGCTGACATCAATTCCATGTGATGTCAGTTTCAGATGAACGAACTCTTCTCCTGTCACTTCAAGTAATCCCAGCTTCTCATGCTTCTCAATCACCCCCGGAAATACCTCTTCAAAACGTCTTCCAAAGTTTTCAAAAAAACTGCGTTCTGAAACTCCTTCCATCATTCGCAGTCCCAAAAACATGAATTCCTCCATCTGTTCCTCAACCGGTAGCTCCTGTACTTCCTCTCTTAATTTTTTCACCCTTCCAATCATGTTTTTATCTGGGCGGGCCGCATTCCCGCTTTGTATGTTATTTTTTTCTGTATTACCTTCTTCCGCAGAATTCTTTTCAATATTATCTTTTTTCACATTCTCTATTTCAGCATTAACCTTTTCCACTTGTTCTTTTTCAGCAGTAAGTTTTTCCACCTGCTCTTTTTCGGCATTTTCTTTTCTCAGATCGTTCTTTTCAACATTACCTTTTTTCAGACAGTCTTTTTCGGCATTACCTTTTTTCAGACAGTCCTTTTCAGCCTGAAACTTTTCTCCACACTCTTTACTTGCATTTTCGATCTCATTTCCAATCGAATTTTCACCCAGCATCAAGTTTACATAACTCCAAATATCCGTCACATTATGGAACCGGACATTCTGAATCAGGGAGGCACTGCCGATTCCAAGACCGAGATAATTACCTCTCTGCCAGTACACCTTATTGTGAACGCATTCCTTTCCTGCTTTGGCATAATTGGAAATTTCATAGCGGTGATACCCGGCTTTTCTTAAAATATCATCCGTTATTTCATACATTCTGCGTTCCGTCTCCTCGTCCGGCAGATTCAGCTCCTGTTCATAAAAGGGGGTGCCCTCTTCCACGATCAGGCTATAGGCAGAAATATGTACCGGCTGTGGCTGCAGCGCCAATACCTTCTGCAGGGTTTCCTGATAGGACTTAAGTGTCTGCTCCGGAATGGCAGACATCAGATCCACATTGATATTGGTAAAGCCCGCTTCCACTGCCATTTCATAGGCCTTCAGAAAATCCGCACAGGTATGGATCCTGCCAAGGGCTTTCAGTTCTCCATCGTTGGCAGACTGCAGGCCGATACTGATCCGGTTAATTCCACAGGCACGGTAGGCATTCATCTTTTCCGGTGTCACCGTTCCCGGGTTCATCTCCATGCTGATCTCGCAGGTATCCGTAAGGGTAAAGCAGCTTTTCAACGTTTCCATAATGCGTATTGTCTGTTCGGGCAGAAGTACCGAAGGGGTTCCACCGCCAATAAAAACAGACACCACCTGATACTCCCGGTATTCAGGCGATGTCTCCTGTATTTCACGGCACAGTGCCTCTACATACTGCTCCTGCACGTCCGCACTCTGCGGCCCGGACAGGAAATCACAGTAGAGACATTTCCGTACACAAAATGGTATATGAAGATACAAGCTCAAATTTTGTTCCATTTATTTATCATCCAGCTTTAATACACTCATAAATGCCTTCTGCGGAATTTCCACGTTACCAATCTGACGCATACGTTTCTTTCCTTCCTTCTGCTTTTCCAAAAGCTTCTTCTTACGGGTAATATCACCACCGTAACACTTCGCAAGCACATCCTTACGATAAGCCTTGACGGTTTCTCTCGCGATGACCTTACCTCCAATCGCTGCCTGGATCGGAACCTCAAACATGTGACGCGGGATCTCGTCCTTTAGCTTCTCACACATCTTCCGTCCACGTTCATAGGCACTGTCTGCGTGCACGATAAAGGAAAGCGCATCAACCTCTTCCTTGTTAATCAGAATATCCAGCTTCACAAGCTCCGCCCGCTCATAGCCCTTTAACTCATAGTCAAAGGAAGCATAGCCTCTGGAGCGGGACTTCAGTGCGTCAAAGAAATCGTAAATAATCTCATTTAACGGCAGTTCGTATTTCAGCAGTGCTCTGGTAGATTCAATATACTCCATGCCAAGATATTTACCCCGGCGTTCCTGACAAAGCTCCATGATCGAGCCGATAAACTCGGTTGTTACCATGATCTCTGCGGAAACCACCGGTTCTTCCATATAATCAATTTCTGTCGGATCCGGCAGATTGGACGGATTCGTCAGTTCAATCATTTCCCCGTTCAGCTTATGCACATGATAAATAACACCCGGTGCGGTTGTTACGAGATCCAGATTGTACTCCCGCTCTAAACGCTCCTGAATAATCTCCAGATGAAGCAATCCCAAAAATCCGCATCGGTAGCCAAAGCCAAGGGCAATTGAGGTTTCCGGCTCATAACTTAAGGAAGCATCGTTTAACTGCAGCTTTTCTAATGCATCCCGCAGATCCGGGTACTTTGCACCGTCTGCCGGATACATTCCGCAATACACCATGGAATTTACCTTCTTATATCCGGGAAGCGGCTCTGCACAGGGATTGTTAAGATCTGTCACGGTATCTCCGACCGCCGTATCCTTTACATTCTTAATTGAAGCAGTAATATAGCCTACCATACCGGCTTCGAGTTCATCACAGGGAATGAACTGACCTGCTCCGAAATAGCCAACCTCTACAACCTCTGCGGTTGCGCCGGTAGCCATCATCTTAATGCTTGTCCCTTTAGAAACCCTGCCATCCCTCAGACGGCAGAAAATAATGACCCCCTTATAGGAATCGTATACGGAATCAAAAATCAACGCTTTAAGCGGCTGATCGGGGTCTCCATCGGGTGCCGGAATCTTATGTACAATTGCTTCGAGCACTTCATCTATGCCGATTCCGTTCTTGGCTGAAATAAGCGGTGCATCCTGTGCCTCAATACCGATCACATCTTCAATTTCATTCTTTACACACTCCGGCTCTGCACTTGGCAGATCGATTTTATTAATGACCGGGAACACCTCAAGGTCATGATCCAGTGCCAGATAAACATTGGCAAGGGTCTGTGCCTCAATTCCCTGTGCCGCATCCACGACGAGAATGGCACCATCACATGCAGCAAGACTTCTGCTGACCTCGTAGTTGAAGTCCACATGTCCCGGAGTGTCAATCAGGTTGAAAATGTATTCCTCACCATCCTGCGCTTTATAAATCGTCCGGACGGCTTGTGCCTTAATCGTAATTCCACGTTCTCTTTCCAGATCCATGTTGTCAAGTACCTGTGCCTGCATTTCACGGCTGGTCAAAAGCCCCGTCTTTTCTATAATACGGTCTGCAAGCGTAGACTTACCATGATCAATATGCGCTACAATGCAGAAATTCCGGATTTTGCTCTGATCAATATGTGACATAAATTCTAAACCTTTCCTGATTATACTGATAACTATTCAGAACCGCATTCGTAAAACCGCTGTTTCACAGCGTAGTTTACCTCATGTGGTTACTTCGCCATACCCATATAAAATGGCTCTGAATAGTTATCATTTTACCTCTTTTTGAGCACCATGGCAAGAACATGTGCTAATGGATCGCAGGCATTCATGATTTCTTCGACCGTATTATTCTGTGCCCCTAATTCGATCAGCATGCTTTTCGGGCATAAATGCATATTATAACGGTAGGCTTTGAGATAAATCTTGCGTGTCAGTCCCGGATAATATTCATTGGCAAGCACCTGCGCCTGAAAGGAAAACGCCAGATTATCAAGAATATAGGGGTTTTCCAGATAGGAGATCTCTCCCTGCCTGCGCAAATAGCTCAACCCGTTAAAGAACATAAAACGTGCTGTCGGTCGTCCCTGCAAATCCATGACAAGTCTCCGGTCATTTGCCATTTCATCCCGGTGCAGATCAATCACCACTTCGATACCCGGATTCTCCTTCAAAATCTGCTCTACCGCCGGAAGTGCCTTTTCATAGGCATTGTCCCGTTCCTGATCATAGACACCCGTATCATGCAGTACGCGGAAGCCATATTCTTCGAGAAGCTCCGTCAGGCGCTCACCGGCTCCGACAATCGTTGTCGATGGGTCACCCGGAACAGAATCCACGAAATCTTCACTTGCATGCGTATGATAAATCAGGATCTGTGGACCCTGCGTTTCGTCTTCATTGTTTATTATTAAATCTTCATTTAATAATCGTTCTGCATTCAAATATTCTTCCTTCATACTGGTGGAGCCATCCACTGCAAAGAACTCGGAGCGCAAATCGTCCTGTGTCCATTGCTTCGTCCAATCATATGTATAAGCGGGCACCGCCGCCAGTTCAAATCCGGAAGAAGAGGCTCCCTGTGAGAAACTTTCGTTTTCTTCCTCCCCCTGACCGGTCTCTTCATTCTGTCCCGATTCGCTTTCAGTTAAATTGTTGTCAACGTCTTCCATTCCGTTCTCCCTAAGCATCTGCTTAAAATACTCCTCTTGTGGAATCTCTGTACTTTTATTCCCTGAACGATTCTGCTCCTTCAACATCCCTTCCTGAATCTCCGGCTGAATCTGTATCCCTGCCGGAGTTCCCTGTTCATCCGAATCAACAATTTGAATCCGCATTTCTTCCAGGGCTTCTGTCTGTGCATCCTGCACACCTTCTGCCTCCAAAACTGCCAGTTCAGCCCGTTCTGTCAGTTCTGAGCCCCCTGCATCCTCTGTCTCTGCTCCTTCTGTTTGCGTGATCTCCGCTCCTGCGGCACCCACTTCTGTTTTAGCTGCTTCCGTTTCTGTTTTCTCCGCTCCTGCGGTATCCACTGCTGTTTTAGCTGCTTCCGTTTCTGATTCCACCGCTCCTGCTACGCCTGCGTCTGTTTTAGATTCTTCTGTTTTAGCAGCTTGCGTTCCTGCGTCTTTTACTCCTACTGCCACCGCTTCCGAGTCTGCCGTCAAATATGCTCCATAATAGTAATAGGCAGATTCCATGGCAATGGCGCGTTCGGTCAAAGACAGCTCCGCGGCCCTGCTGTCCATCTGCCGCAGATATCCCGCCACCGGAAGATATGCCCATTCCACCTGACTAATCAATACCAGTGCTGCAAATTGTATGATACCCTTCCGGGCCAGATGACTGTTCCATAATCTATACAAGCTTTCACACCCCACTAGGGTATTTTATGCTTGCTTTGTCTTAAACATTCAATTTCATGCGTTTTACAGCTCCAGTGCCAGGTGAATGGCATTGCAGATGATATGACTGATCTGCCGGATCTCGTAATCCACATCCTTTCCTGTGACATACATATTGTAAAGCTCATCCATAGCGCCTGTTATCTTTTCTTTCCGGTCAAGAAAATCCTGATCCTCCATACCACAGTCCTTAAAAACAGCGTCCTGTACGATGGTTGCAGCATCCACCACCGTGGGCACGCCGAGGGCAATGACCGGTACACCCAGATTTTCCTCCTGAATGGCATTCCGGTAATTTCCGACTCCGGAACCGGGATTAATTCCGGCATCGGAAATCTGAATGGTACGGTTCAGTCTTTTGATTGAACGGGCAGCCAGTGCATCAATTACAAGTACGAGATCCGGATGGGTCTGTGCCACCACACCACTGATGATTTCCTGCGATTCCATCCCGGTCTTCGCCATGACGCCCGGAACCAGGCTGCTGGTAAGAGGTAGCTTACGGCCTTCATAGGCCGCATTTCCGAATTCCATCACCATATGCCTGGTAATGGTCAGGTTATCCACCACACGCGGTCCCAACGAATCTGCCGTTACCTCCCGGTTTCCAAGACCGACAATGAGAATACTCAGCTGTTCCTTTTTCTTCGGAAGCAGGGATTTAATCTGATCCGCCAGTTCCCTGGCAATCTCCTCATGGTAATCCTCGTCAGGATGTGCCATATTAGGAGCCTCCAGTGTCACATAGGTTCCCATTGCCTTTCCCAGAAGGCGTGCCCCATTCTTACTCCCGATCGTTACCCGTGTAATCCTGATTTCACTTTCTTCCTTATATTCCTCCTCCACCTGCACCCCATGAAGATGTTCCTCCTTCTCTGAGACGCTCTCCCGTGCTTCTAAAGCCAAATCCGTCCGGATCTGTACCTGCTCCATTTTCCTGCCCTCCGAAATTTTTTCATGATTATTTGTTATTTTTCCAAAATTATCATATTTTATTCGTTTTGTTATTGACATATTTGCAGGATACGGCTACAATAATATGCGTGTGTTTACATTAAGACGTCCGTGTCCGGCTTTAATGAAACATCTCAGTAACTTACGATTTTTAATAGGAGGTGTACATCGTGGCTAACATTAAATCTGCAAAGAAGAGAATTTTAGTTAATCAAACAAGAGCTGAAAGAAATAAGGCAATCAAGTCCGGAGTTAAGACAGCCGTTAAGAAGGTTGTTGTTGCTATTGAAGCAAATGACAAGGCTGCTGCACAGGAAGCTTTAGTTGCTGCTACTACAGTAATCGATAAGGCTGCCAGCAAGGGCGTTTACCATAAGAACACAGCTTCCAGAAAAGTATCCCGTTTAGCTCAGGCTGTTAACAAGATGGCTTAATTATCGGAAGACCTGATTTTTAACGAAAATATAAGACCTCAACTCATACCGTCATGTGAGTTGAGGTTTTTTGTTTGTCAAAAATAACGATTCAGTTTTGTCTGGTTCTGAATCGTTATTATAAAAAATAAGATAACTAAGTCAGCAACCACCAGTTCAACTGGTGGTTTGGTATTAGCCCTCAAAAGGGCTTTTTTACTGCTCGCCCAAAAGGGCGGTATCGCAAGCACTTTTACCGGTCCGCTATAAAGCGGTACTTCTTGAATCTTCTCGCCTTGATTCCTCTGCCTGCTCTTTTATATATTTTTGTACTGCTTCATCTGTGATATTACCAATTGTTTCTACGTAATACCCTCTTGCCCAAAATGCTTTATCCCATTTACTTTGCAATTCTGGATGTCTATCATAAAGCATTAATGTACTTTTCCCTTTTAAGTATCCCATAAAATTTGAAATACTAATTTTAGGTGGAATAGCTACACTTAAATGAATATGATCCACACAAACTGCTCCTGCTATAATATCTACATCTTTATATTTACATAACGTGCTTATTATTTCTCTCACATCATTTTTCACTCTTCCATACAATATTTTCTTTCTGTATTTCGGGATAAATACAATGTGATATTGGCATTTCCATTTTGTGTGTGATAAACTTTTATTGTCCATATGGACCACCTCCTGTGATTAAGTTTGGCTTGCGACACCATTCTTAATATATCACAGGAGGTTTTTTATTGATATCCTCACCGCTTCCAGCTATTCCATTCTCCCCAGCATAGCTGGGGGATTAGACTTTTCATTCAGCACTACCGTTTCAGATTGGTCAGTTCTTCCAATAAGGTATCGGATACGGTGATGATTCGGCTGTTGGCCTGGAAACCACGCTGGGTCGTAATCATTTCGGTAAATTCAGCAGAAAGATCCACGTTACTCATTTCCAGTGCGCCGGAGTTCATATAACCACCATCTGCGGTAATGTCCTCCCCCACTCCGTTAAAGTCTCCGGAGTTCTGTGTTGCGGAATAGAGGTTATCTCCCTCCTTGGAAAGACCGGATGCATTGGCAAAGTTTGCAACTGCGATCTGTCCTAACAGTCTCTTCTGTCCATTGTCATAGGAAGCATAGATCTTACCATCCTTCCGAATGGCAATACCACTCATTTCACCCACCTTACGTCCGGAACCGATACCCTTGCTGTCACCTTTCGATCCTACAAAGGTAGAGCTTCCGTTCTTGTTCTGGTTCGAGGTTGCAGAAAAGTCTGCGGTGATGTTCTCAAAACTTGGAAGATTTGCAACTGTAATGGTAAGCGAAGTCTGTGTGGAAGCATCTCCCTTTGCTTTTCCCGCATTTACAAAAGATCCATCCTTCGTGCTATACTGAAGAAGTGTCGTTTCACCGCTTGTATCACCAGCATGTCCTGTAACACCATCAAATTTCATATAATCCGTAACCTTTTTTCCTGTTTCCACAATGCTCTTTCCGTTGGAGTCCAGAATATCCTCCAGCTTCAAATAGAACATACCGTCATCAGCCGTTGTGTCTTCATCATGCAGTGTGCATCGCACGGTATACTTAAATCCCTTGTTATCATACACCTCAAGATTCACTACTCTTCCTTCGGTGCTTGTTACATTCGTATCATTCGTATCAATAATACCTGCGAAGGTTGCCTTACTGGTTGCCTGCGCCGGATAGGTCATATTGGCTTCGGTCATAACACGGAGTGCTGTTACGGTATCCTGCTTGATTGTGGTAGGATCTTCGGTATCCGGAAGCCAACCCATAACATTGTAACCTGTACTGGTCATGGCAAGGTTACCGGCGCCATCCACATAGAAGGAACCATCCCTTGTAAAGAAGTTCTCACTTCCGTTATTCACAACGAAGAAGGATTCTCCCGTAATCATCACGTCAAACGGATCGTTCGTTGTCTGTGTTGCACCCTGCTGGGTAATTGCGGTTTTAATCGCACTGGTCTTGGATCCAAGACCGATCTGACGTGCATTCGTACCACCGACACCGGTTGTTGCATTGGCACCGGATGCTGCCTGTGTGGTCTGATACATCAGGTCACTGAATGTCATGGACTGTGACTTGTATGCGGTTGTATTTACATTGGCGATATTGTTACCAATAACGTCCATTCTTGTCTGGTGTGTTTTAAGACCTGCCACACCAGCATATAATGATCTCATCATAATGAAATGACCTCCTTGTTTTGAGCCGTCTTTTCATTCCGTCTGTCAATCGGGAATGTATGCCTCCGTAAGGTCCAGCTTATATAATAACGGCTCCATCAATATTTGTAAAGATATTTTCATCTGTTTCGTTCTGCTGCATTGCGGTCACAACAGTATTATTGGGAATGTTCACAATAAATGCCAGCTGATCCACAAGCACCAGGGATTCTCTGATTCCCTTTTGAGAAGCTTTGGCGGTTCCTGCCTGCAAGCGTTCCTTCTGATCCTTTGTCAGTTCAATGTTTCTGTTTGAAAGCCGTTGTGCAGCATGCTTGGAAAATCTTACTTCCCTGCTGCCCTGTGTACTTTCCAGAATTTCCTGAAAGCTTTTCCCATCCGTGGTTTTTACAGGAGTGTTACCTGTTACTCCATTCAGGTACTGATCCTGCAGCTGCTCAATCGTAAGGAATCCATTATTCTTCACGATCATGGTTGTTCTCCTCCCTGAGATCCTTATGCTTCCTGTGTCTTATCAGCGTTTTCACCGTTCTCTCCGGATTCTCCTGCATTTTCCTGTGCACGGTCATGTTCCTTTACCAGCTCTTCCATACGCTCCACGTACTTCTGAAGCTTCGTCGCATAATCGTCCGGAACAAAGCTCTTCTGATAGGTTGTCATTGCTTCATAACCCTTCTTCAGAGTTTCTACGGTTTCTTTATCACCATAGGTTAACTGGTCAATACCCGGAAGCTTGTTCATTGCTACGCAGAACGCTACGGCAAGATCATAGGAAGACTGATATTCCTCACTGATGACTGCAGTGACATCTTCTGCGGAATACTTCGTTCCGTCAATGGATACATATGCTTTGTTGTTTTCGTAGGTAACGTATTCCACCGTTCCCTGAATTGTCTTGGATTCTCCATTTGAATCGGTCGAGGTTACTTCTACAAGTTTTCCTACCATAGAGGATGCTCTGGATAATTCCATGGAGGACGCCATATTCTGCATCTGCTCTACCTGGGAAAAGGTTGCATACTGGGATATGTATTCGGTATTGGATGTAGGCTCTAACGGATCCTGGTACTTCATCTGTGCTACCAACAGTTGTAAAAAAGCATCCTTATCCATACCACCGTTGCTTTTTGTTGCTTTTTTTGCAGAGGTTTCTGCTGCGGTCTGCTGAATCTCGCCATCTTTAACTACTGCACTTACTGCCATATTCTCTCCTTTCTGACTTTCCTATGCGGTAAAGTCTACGGTATTTCCGTTTGCTTCCATCATCTTTGCGGCAAGCACCTCTTCTTCGGTTGCCTCTTCTTCAAAAGATGCATCCAGGGATGCAAGATTGATTCTTCTGGGTGTTCTGCGCTGCTGTTCATACGCTTCCTGCCCGGGATTCTCCTGTCCCTGCCATAAGCTGCTCTCAAAGCCTCTGGTGTCTACGGATACTTCAATGGCTTCTACCTTCACTCCCTGATCATTCAACGCTTCCTTAAGCTGTATCATCTGCGTTTCCACAGCAGTTTTCACGGCTTCATTCTGTACATGGAACATTGCGGTAATCTCTCCTGCATGGTTCGTAAGCTGCACGTGAACGGTTCCAAAACTCTGCGGATGAAGCTGCATTTCAAGGGAATCCACATTCGGTGTAATCCGGATCCTGATGTTACTTAAAATCTGATCCATGATTTCCTGCGTGTTCGAGGTATAAGCGGTCGTGCTTTGTGTAAACCCGGTTTCATTCACCGCTGTGCGGTTCTGTAACGGATTGTTAAGCATTGCCTGATCGGATACCACATTGGCTCCGGTATCTTTTCCTGCGGAACTCTGCCTGCCGCTTTCCTGTTTCGTGGCACTTCCTGAATCCCCGGAATCGGCTTTCGTCATCTGAACGGTTCCTGTTACATTTCCTTTACCATCCGTTTCCAGCGAAACCTCCTGCCCGTTCACACGAATGTCCACATTCATTCTCTGCTCTTTTTCTTCTCCATTAACATTTCCATTCACAGATTCTTCGCCGGATGTCCCATCTGCCGGAACATTTTCCACGCTCTGCATCCATTCCTGTACGTCTGCCATCGCACCGGTCAACTCTTCCGGTGTCAGGGAAAGGATCTGCTGCAGCTCCCGGGTCAGTTCACCTGCCATCTGCTGCAAGGACTGGAGCTCCTGAAAAAGTGCCTCATTGGTTAATAATGATGAGGGATCCGCTTCGCCGCTTAAGGTCAGAACAAGCTGGGATAAATTTGCCGGATCAAGTAAAGAAACCATATTAAATCCCAGAATCTCCATTGCCTTCTGTAAATCTTCTTCCGACACATCAAGGGTTTCCATTATGGAATTCTTCATCTTGTCGGCGGCTTTGGTGATTTCATCGGCCTGTTTTTCAAAAGAGCCGGTCTCTGGCGACCGTTCCGTGTTATTCACATCGGGAATCTTACGGCTGTCTGTGGTGTTCTTCGACATTTCCGTAACATTCGCTGTTCCGGTACTCTTCGTTACAGCTGACGGACGCGTCTCATACAGATTGCGGTTTCCTGTCGTTGCCTTGTTCATCGCACTTCCGAAATTACTGTCTGTTCCACAGGTCTTAGAGGGAACAGCATTTCCGGTATTGATGTAATCAGGCAGCGGGCCCGCGTTCTTTACAGGTGCACTCGTCATCTTTTTTCCTCCTTTATTATTTTTTCAAGGTACAATGAATATATCGGTCAAAGGAGTAACCTCCTTAAGACTCCGGATCCATAATTTTAGTAAGCTGGGCGGCAACGACCGGATCCATCGCACCTAAAATCTTCCCCCGGTCGGCAGCATCCATCACACTTAAAATTCTTGCTGCCAGATCAAGATTGTCGGTCATATCTTCAAAAATTGCAGCTGCCTGCTTGGGCTTCATTTCGGAATAAGCCTTCGCATAATCCTTGACTTCATCCGTTTCTTCTGTCTGCGCTGCCACCTGTTTATACAGATACTCTGCCGTAGCAGGATCCATGGATTCGTAATACTTCTTATATTCCTCGATTCCCGGTCCCTTATCAGCATAGACTACTTCTTCATAAAACTGGGTCTTAATCTTCTCAAATTCCAGCTGGCTGTCCTCAAAGGTCTTCAGCCGTTCAATCTCTGCCTTTAACTGGGAAACCTCATCGGTATTCTCGGTATTGGTGGATTTTGCCCGTTCCAGCTCCAGTTCCAGCTCCTTGATATAATCCACGGCCTCCTGCAGACTGCTATAGCCGCCGTATGACTGTGAATCATCGGCAGGAACTTCCGTATCGCTGTTCTTTGGAAGGATCAGATTCACAACCGGCACATCCTTTAATACCGGAGTCAGCACATTACTTCCAAATCCACCCAGATCAAGCTTTACAACCAGACACAGAATTGCAATCCAGATCAGTACAATGATAAAGGTTACCAAAAATACTGATCCGCTGCCTGTCTCCTCCTCATCCGCAAGATCTGCCTCCTGGCTGGCAATTTCCTTTGCCCTTGCCCTTGCTGCCTTCTTCTGGTCCTTCTGCTCCTTTTTAAGTTGTTTCTTTTCTTCCTTCAGACGCTGCTTTTCCGCTTTTGCCTCTTCAGGAGTCATTACATCTCCTACTTCCGAACTCAAAATACTCTCTCCTATGCTTTCCTGCCGTATGTATAACTGACAAGCTCATCGATTTCCTTGGATTCCCTTTTGTTTTCTTCCTTCACAAACTGCTCGAACGCCTTCTCACGCAGCTTTTCCTGCGTTTTACTCTCCTGCATGGCGGTCTGAAGGGCAAGCCTTGCTTCCTCCATGCGGTCCTGTGCACGCTTCACATTAAGCTGCTGATCTGCAATAAACTCATCCATACGAAGCAGTGCTTCTTTATTCTCAATAATATCCATGATATTCAGGGTATTTTCCCGTAAAGCGCGCCCCTCGTCTTCATAAGCCTCTTTACGTTTCTTTAACTGTTCGAGCTTATCCTCTTCCTCGTTCAATGCTGCCCTCGCTGCCGCGAACTCATTCTTTGCCTGCTCTTCCAGTTTCTTTTTTATTTCCAGAATGCTCTGCATCCGGTATCTAAACTTAGCCATCGAAAATTTCCTTCAGCATGGATACGGTCTGTTCAAAGGTAAACTTATCGGACACATCCTGCATCAGGAACTCATTGACCGCTCCGATCCTGGAAACCGCATAATCAATGTCGGGGTTGCTTCCTGCCTTATATGCACCGATATTAATCAGATCCTCTGCCTCTGCATAAGTAGCCATGACATTCTTAAGCCTGCCGGCATAGGACTTGTGCTCCCTCGTTGCAATCTGGCTCATGCAACGTGAAATACTCTGTAACACATCAATCGCCGGATAATGATTCTTATGCGCCAGCTTACGATCCAGCATAATATGTCCATCCAGAATGCTTCGTGCCGTATCGGTGATCGGTTCATTAAAGTCGTCACCGTCCACAAGTACGGTATAAAGTCCGGTAATTGAGCCTTTATCCGAACATCCGGCGCGCTCTAAGAGTTTTGGCATCTCCGAATAAACGCTTGGCGGATATCCCCGCGATACCGGAGGTTCTCCACTTGCCAGTCCAATCTCTCTTTGTGCCATGGAAAAACGCGTCATGGAGTCCATCATCAGAAGGACATCCTTTCCCTGATCACGGAAGTATTCCGCGATCGCTGTTGCTGTCTGCGCTGCTTTCTTACGCTCCAGCGCCGGCTTATCTGAGGTTGCAACCACAACGACCGAACGCTTCATGCCCTCCGGTCCCAGGTCTCGCTCAATAAATTCACGCACCTCTCTGCCTCGTTCGCCGATCAGTGCGATGACGTTAATATCTGCTTTTGTATTCCGGGCAAACATGCCCATTAAGGTAGACTTTCCAACTCCGGAGCCTGCAAAGATCCCGATTCGCTGTCCCTTGCCAACGGTGATCAGACCGTCTACAGCCTTTACTCCCAAGGGAAGGACTTCGGAAATAATCTTTCTCGACATGGGATCCGGGGGCTTCGCCTCTACCGAATATTCCTCACCCGATAAAACCATCTCTTCATTCGGGCGTCCCAATCCATCCAGTGTATGGGATAACAAGGACTCATCCACGCGTACCTTTAATGGTGCACCCGTATTCTCTACGCTGCTTCCAGGTCCGATTCCTTCGACATCCTCATAGGGCATCAACAGATTTCTTCCGTTTCGGAATCCAACCACTTCAGCAAGTGCAGGCTTACTGCCTGCATTCGCCGCACTCGGATAAATCATGCAGATATCCCCCAGCTTTGCTGAAGGTCCCGCTGACTCAATGGTCAGCCCTACAACATTTACTACCTTTCCGCGTACCTTGAATAAATCATCTGTGCATACGGATCTATATTTATCAAACTGAATATCTGAAATATCCATCCCGGTATTCCCTTTCTGCTTCGCAACTGTTCAGTACCCTCACAGTTACAATGCAAAATCCTTTCCAAAACCGGCTTTGCCAATGGGATTTTGCTTTACTTAGGACTTCTGATAAGCAAGCAGCATCAACCGGCGTTTCAATTCTGCAAGCTCGGTATCGAGCGAACAGTCATACACACCGCCTTCTGTTTCGATCATGCACTGTGCACGGGCAAGCGTTGCATCTGAGACAATTTCGACGGAACTGCTCTGCATACCGGCTTCTTCGAGCAAAGCAGCCTTCTGTTCCTGCACATAAGCATAATCTTCTTTTGCCACATGAACAATGATAGAACCTGTGCCATCCACCTTCAGCAATGTATCCTGTAAAAGCTTCAAAACCAACTCCTTGTGTTCCTTCGCCTCCACCTTGAAAATATGACTGTAGACATCACATAAGGTATCGACCATCAGAGGTTCCATTTCTTCGAGTTTCTTTTGATATTCCTGCTCCTGCTGCAGCCGTTCATCCTCGCACTGCTTCTGCAGCTCCTGCACGGAATCAAGACCCTTCCGGTACCCTTCCTGATAGCCCTGTTCATTCGCTTCTTCAAAGGCTTTGGCCTTCATCTGGTCAATTTCAAGCTGTGCCTGTTCCTTTTCCTGTTCGATCTGCGCCTGCAGACCCGCCAGTTCATTCCTTGCTTCTTCAATTTCCTGCTTTAACTGCTCCTGCTCCTGAATGGATGCATTCTGCTGGGAAGCGACCTCCGCATCCGGCTCTAATAAAACATCGACCTTCTCGGCATTCAGTCCCTCCGTAAAGCCATCCTGTGCTGCTACAAGCTCGTGCTCCGGCTGACGGCTTCTACGCTCTGCTTCCTCCTTAAGGCGCTTTTCCAGTATGGCATTCATATCAATCACACGGGCATCCTCACCCAGGTGAACAAAACCCGCTTTATATAAATTACTAAACAATGATCTCGTCACCTCCGCCTCTGGAAATTACGATATCTCCGGAATCCTCCAGCCTACGGATGATATTTACAATCTTCTGCTGTGCCTCTTCCACATCCTTCATGCGGACAGGTCCCATAAATTCCATATCTTCCTTAATCATGACAGCAAGACGCTTGGAAAGGTTATTAAAGATTGCATTCTGTACCTGTTCGTTTGCACCCTTAAGTGCAAGAGCCAGGTCGTTATTATCCACATCACGCAGCACACGCTGAATTGCACGATCGTCCAGAAGAAGAATATCTTCGAATACGAACATCTTCTTGCGGATTTCGTCTGCCAGCTCCGGCTCTTCGATTTCCAGTGATTCCATGATGTGCTTCTCGGTTCCACGATCTACTGTATTCAAAATATCTACAACCGCATCGACACCGCCAATAATGGTGTAATCCTGATTTACTAAGGATGACAGCTTGGATTCGAGCACCTTCTCCACTTCCTTCACAATATCCGGGCTTGTCCGGTCCATCACCGCGATACGCTTGGCAACATCTGCCTGACGGTCCGGAGGCAGGGCGGAAATAATCAAAGCTGCCTGTGATGGAGGCAGATAGGACAAAATAAGGGCGATCGTCTGCGGATGCTCATCCTGAATAAAGTTAAGCAGCTGGGATGCGTCGGTCTTTCGCACAAACTCGAACGGTTTTACCTGCAAGGATGCGGTCAGCTTGCCAATGACATCCATTGCCTTCTCGCTTCCGAGGGCCTTCTCCAAAAGCTCCTTGGCATAACCGATACCACCTTCTGCTATGTACTGCTGTGCCAGGCAGACCTGATAAAACTCCTCAATGATCTCTTCCTTAACCTGAGGGGTAACACTCCTGGTATTGGCAATTTCCAGTGTCAGCTCTTCAATTTCTTCTTCCTTTAAATGTTTAAATATCATTGCTGACTTCTCCGGGCCTAATGCAATCAGCAGGATTGCCGCCTTTTGAAGTCCGCTCATACGTTCTTCGCTCATGATTATCTAACCTTCCTAAAGTGCAGGTTTAACCCCAGTCCTCATTCAGCCAGTTTCGTAAAAGACTCGCTGCCGCCTCCGGATTTTCATCCACAAACCGTTCAATCAGTCTTCTTGTCTCAGACATCTGCTCGGTATTGATATTTTCAAGCTCGGTCTCAGGCTGGGACTGTAACAGATCCTCCACAGCAAGCTCTTCGGGCTGTTCTGCTGCCTTGTCTCCACGCATGCTTCGCAGTACTACAAAAACAAGAAGCGCCAGGATACCAACGATAAGAACTATCGTCATAATATCCGTAGCAGAAATACCCAGGCCCTCAGAATCCACAAACATATTCTCGGAATATGCCATAATGGAAATGTTGTCCGTCGGGAATCCGGTTGCTTTGGATACCATATCATAAAAGCTCTGATCCACATCAATTGCAGTCTGGCCTTCATTTGCAAGCTTGTATTCCTCCCAGCTCACTCCGTCTAAGAGCCCCTGCGCCTTCACCTCATCCTCGCGAACCATCACAATCTTGGTAAACGCACAGGAGATGGACGAATTGGTATAATTAATGGTACCTGCCGGGATCTGCTTGTCTGTAATCCGTTCACTCGGCGTATATTTACGCTCTTCCTCAGAAGTTGTGGAGGAGCTTTCGGAATTATCCTGATAAACGTATTCCTGATTACCGTTGGAATCGGTTCCGGGTACATCGGAATTGCCGTTCGTTGCCTCGGAGCTGTAGATCCGCTCAGAGGACAAATACCCTTGTGTCTGTCCGTCCGCTACATAAAATTCATGATCTGTCTGGCTGCTTGTAGAAAAATCCAGATCCAGATTAACGGCTACCTCCACCTTGTCAAACTGGTTGGTTCCCATAACTACCTGGCGGACATTATTCTTGACCTTGTTCTCCCACTGTGCCTTGACACTGAGCTGGGAGCTTGCGGTTCCGGAAACGCTGTAGCTTTCCGAACCGGAATACAGGGTGTTTCCCTGCGTATCCATAATTACAATGCCTTCTTCGGTCTTATTTCCGATGGCAACCGCAATCGCCTTCGCAATACCTGCTGCCGTATCCTGTGTAATTTCCTCCTTGAGCTCCAAAACAACCCACGCCGAAGAATCCTCCTGCTTCGAAATCAGGGTTCCATCATTCTCCGGAATATTCAGTTCCACTACTGCAGACTTTACAAAAGAAAAGGTTCCCAGAAGATCCTGTGCCAGCCTTGTTTCCATATAAAGTTCGTAACGCTTCTGCTTATCGGACTCTGTTGTACTGAATCCGCCGCTTGTCACGTTATCGATGGTATATGAATTCGCCTGAATATTATTGGAGGCCAGCAGCAGATTTGCCTGTGAGAGCTGCTTCTTATTGATGGTAATCTGATAGGCATCGTCCGAAACCTGATAATCGAGTCCTTCACTATCAAGAATATCTGCAATCTCAGACGCTTCTTTCGTCGTATCGCAGCTTCGCAGCAGTGTGTACTGCGGTCTTGTCAGGACAGTAACCAAAATAGCCAAGGCAAGAATCACTCCTGCCCCAGCTGATATAATGAACGTTTTTTGCTTGGTGGAAAAGCGATTCCACCATTCCAGAACTTTGTGAAAAAGCTCTTTTATCTTATCAGCCATGATCTAACTCCTTAAATCTGAATCTGCATAATTTCCTTGTATGCTTCTAAAAACTTGTCGCGTACCGCTACGGTATAGCTTAATGCGGTCGATGCCTTACCCAGTGCAATACTAAGGTCATGCGTATTTTCAGATTCGCCAAGAGCCCATTTGATCTGCTCATTCTCCGCATCCGAAAGGTATGCATTCGTTGTTGACAGATTCTCGATTGCCTTATCAAGCATTCCTTCAAACTCTCCTGTAGAATGACTGGCATTCTGAATGGATGTACTCTCTGCTGCCTTGCGGATGGCATTAGAAGATATATTATAAAAACCGGATATATCTACCATGATGTTGTTATCTCCTGCATTTCATTTTATTTTATTTTATTTCCTTAATAGGATTTTGAATTAAGACTGTGCAATCTCGAGTCCCCTTGCAGCCATGGACTTACTTGCATTAAAGGCTGTTGCGTTCGCCTCGTAGGAACGGCTTGCATCAATAAGGTTCGTCATTTCGGTCACCACATTGACATTCGGATAAGTTACATAACCATTCTCGTCTGCATCGGGATGGGACGGATCATACACCATATTCATCTGTGTCCAGGTGTCTTCCTTCACAGAAGATACCTTAACCCCCTGATTCTTATAACGGTCGCTCGCAGTTCCAAAAATACTGCTGAAGGTTCCCTGTTTCGGTCCTTTTTCTTCGAATGTCACTACCTTACGGCGGTAAGGTGTTCCATCCTCGGTACGAGTGGTATTCATATTCGCCACGTTCTCGGAGATGATATCCATGCGGTAACGCTGCGCTGTCATTCCGGACGCATTTACATTAAAGGAAGTAAAGATGCTCATCTATGTATTCCTCCTATTTCATAACCATTCTCAGATTGGCAAATTCCTGATTAATACTGTTGATCAGACCATTATATTTGATCTGGTTGGAGGCCAGCTCCACATTCTCCGTATCAATATCCACGTTGTTGCCATCAAGACGATATGAGAAGTTCGCTGCATCAGTATAAACACGTGCCTGCAGATCTCCGACATTTAAGGAAGATACCTTGTCATCCACCGATTCATACCGGCTGTTTCCAAGAGCCTGCCGGAGCTGGGCTTCAAAATTAATATCCTGTCTCTTATATCGTGGAGTATCTACATTGGCAATATTATTGGAGAGAATTTCATTTCTCTTCCAGGATGCATCTGCCGTCTTCCCCATTACATTAATATAATCAAAAACATTTGAATTAATCATCAGGTATTTCCTCCCTTGTTACATTATAGAAATAATCAGCCAAAAACACAAGATTTTTTTAAATTCCATGGCTAGTACCTATGTCCCGATTGCTACTGATTCAATAAAAATGGGATCTACGAAGCCCGCTTCCTAAATCCCTTTAATCCCTTGTAAAACTAATCCTTTAGTTCCTGTATTCCGTCTGTGTTCCATTATGCTGAAGCATTAATGCATATTCTCACGCTTTAATTTCTCAACTTCATCAAAAACCATATCATTCAGCACCTTGATATAGGTTCCCTTCATTCCGGAAGATCTGGATTCAATGACACCTGCACTTTCAAACTTGCGAAGTGCATTTACAATGACAGAACGTGTAATTCCGACACGGTCTGCAATTTTGCTGGCAACAAGGATTCCTTCCATGCCGTCGAGCTCTTCAAAAATATGCACTACTGCTTCCATCTCGGAATAGGAAAGTGTATTGATTGCTGATTTAATCACGGCAAGCTTTCTGGACTCTTCTGCACTCTCTTCGTTTACAGCACGCAGCATTTCAAGTCCGACTACCGTGGTTCCATATTCACAAAGGATAATATCGTCAATATCATACTGCTGATCACACTTGTAAATAAACAGGGTGCCAAGACGTTCGCCTGCAATCTCGATAGGGGTAATGATGGCCTGAAACTTACGGACATTTTCATCCTCAAAGCCCAGTGTTTCAAGGTTCACATTCTCCTTCGTGGAAAGAACTGCCAGAAGACGTTCATTCAGCATACCATCTATAAAGCCGCCTACCTGATCAACAATCAGTTCTGTGATAGATTCTACACCCTCACAGTCACCAACGCCCAATACCTTGCCCTTCTTGCTGATCACCAGTACATTGGAATCAAGAATCTCACACAACACAGAGCAGATATCGTTGAATACAACCTTGCTCGAATTGTTGTTATGAAGAAGCTTTCCGATCTTTCTTGTCTTATCTAATAACTGTACACTACTCATAATTCACGCCTTCCCCGTAACCAGATACAGGCATCACTATTTAACACCTGTTGAACACAGTATAACACAATTGATCTTTATTTACAATGATAATGCGTGAATTTTTGAATAATTTTATACTACTGCTAAAATTTTCAGAAATTATATTCAATAAGGAATTAATCTTCCTTTTTTTCAATCTTTGTTACATACCCGCAATTTTCATTCATGCAGGCCAGCTTATTTCCCTTATAAAGCATTAAGGAGCCACACTTCGGGCACTTGTCCCCGGATGGCCGCTGCCATACCATAAAATCACACTCAGGTGCGCCAAGACAGCCATAGTACTTTCTGCCCTTACGGGTCATCTTCTGCACCAGATCCTTACCACACTTCGGACAGGCCACGCCGATCTTCTCATAGTACGGCATGGTATTACGGCACTCCGGAAAGCCCGGACAGGCAAGGAATTTACCATGCGGACCGTATTTAATCACCATCTGTCTGCCGCAGAGCCCACAGACCTGATCGGATACCTCATCCTTAATCTCAACCTCAGCAAGCTCCTTTTCAGCAATCTTCACCGCTTCATCCAGATCCGGATAAAAGTTCGAAATAATGGTCTTCCAGTTCGCCTTTCCTTCTTCCACGCTGTCTAAGAGGATTTCCATATTCGCGGTAAAGTTCACGTCCACAATACTCGGGAACGCTTCCTTCATGATGTTGTTTACCACTTCACCAAGCTCGGTTACATAAAGGTTCTTATTTTCCTTCACAACATATCTTCTGGCAAGAATCGTTGTAATGGTCGGTGCATAGGTACTCGGACGTCCGATTCCAAGCTCCTCAAGGGCACGGACCAGGGATGCCTCGGTATAGTGCGGGGCAGGCTGTGTGAAATGCTGCTTCTCCTCAAATTCAAGGAGCTTCAGCTTCGAGCGTTCATCGAGTCCCTTTGTTAAGGTATTGGTCTCTTCCTTATCATCCTCCTGGATGTAAACACTCATAAAGCCGTCAAAGACAAGCTTTGATGCCGCAACGGTAAAGCGGTGCTTTCCGGCATCAATCTTTACCGATGTGGTCTCATAAACAGCAGACGTCATCTGGCTTGCAAGAAAACGATTATAAATCAGCTGATATAAGCGCAGCTGGTCTCTGGATAAGGATTCCTTTAATACTACCGGACTGAAGGTAAGGGAAGTCGGACGGATGGCTTCGTGTGCATCCTGAATCTTCTTATTATCCTTACGATCCTCTCTTGTTCCGCCGGCAGCATAGCGGTCTCCGTAATGTTCTTTGATAAAATCTTCTGCCACAGCCTGTGCTTCCTCGGAAATTCTCGTCGAATCGGTACGCAGATAGGTGATGACACCCACCGTTCCGGAGCCTTTGATTTCCACGCCTTCATAAAGCTGCTGTGCAAGACGCATGGTCTTCTGTGTCGAGAAGTTCAGTACCTTGCTGGCTTCCTGCTGTAAGGTTGAGGTAGTAAACGGAAGCGGAGACTTCTTGGTTCGCTCTCCCTTTCTGATTTCGGCAACCTCATAGGAGGCTTCCCTGCACTCCTTCATGATCTCCTCAATCTGTTCCTTACTCTTAATATTCACCTTGCCCTCTTTCGTTCCATAATACTTGGCAACGAGAGGCTTCTTCTCGGAGTCTACCTGTAAGGACGCATCCAGCGTCCAGTATTCCTCCGGGATAAAGCTGTTGATTTCTTCTTCCCGGTCACAGATGATCCTAAGTGCCACAGACTGTACCCGTCCTGCGCTTAAGCCACGTTTCACCTTTGCCCACAGCAATGGGGAAATCCGGTAACCCACCATGCGGTCCAGCATACGTCTTGCCTGCTGGGCATCCACCAGATTCATGTCGATTTCACGTGCATTCTTCAAGGATTCCTTCACGGCATTCTTCGTGATCTCGTTAAAGGTAATACGATATACCTTCTTGTCCTCTAACTTCAATGCACAATATAAATGCCATGAAATTGCTTCTCCCTCACGGTCCGGGTCAGTTGCGAGATAGATCTTGTCTGCCTTCTTGACTTCCTTACGCAGATTGGCTAAAATATCGCCCTTGCCACGAATCGTAATATATTTCGGTTCATAATCGTGCTCCACATCAATTCCAAGCTGACTCTTCGGGAAATCCCGTACATGGCCGTTACTCGCCACAACCTCATAACTGCTTCCCAAAAATTTCTTTATAGTTTTCACCTTGGCAGGTGACTCCACGATTACCAGATATTTCGCCATTTTAAACCTCTTTTTTATTAATTAGCTGCATCCCTTCGGATCCTTTGGATCACCGGAACGCTTCTGTATGCTAAAGTCTTAAACCATATACGATTTTACACTATACAATACTTCCGAAAAAGTTTCAAGCAGAAATTTCCGAAATTTTACGAAACGGAAATCTCTGCCTGATGAATTTCTTCCATATATAAGACTTTACTGTTCCGGATTCCACCGGCAGAACCGTTGCCGGGATTCCTGCTTTACTCCAGAAGGAAAAGCTGTGTACGGGTAAAGGTCACGGAATCATATCCACGAACCTCTTTACTTCCTGCGCCTTCCGTACCATCCGGACGCTCCAGCGCAGAAACCACTTCCACATAAATCTTTGCATTCGTAGCCGCTGTGTTATTCTGAAGTGCAATCACCGGTGCCTTAAGCCGGTAAACCTTTCCCTGCCGGATCTGAGAGGCAGCCACTTCCGTAAGGGTATTGTCCTGTACCCTCCACAGGCTGCTTGTAAACGGCGTCACCTGTACAACCTCATCTCCCACATCAAGGGATGTTCCCCCTGCCGCATCCTCATAATAGAAGTTCACGGCATATGCATTGGAAAGTGTCAGGTTGCTGTTTTTAAACTTAAAATAAACATCCACGGTTTCATCAAGGAGTCCGCTTCCGCTCTGATTCTCAAGGTCTTTGTCAAACGGAACACTGATGCTTGCCACCTTTGCTGCTGTCGTATCAAAGCCTGCCACGATATTCACTTTCAGATTGTGGATACCGGAGTCATAAGCCAGCATCATGGCATTGACGAACATTTGCGACTCCTGCAGTCCGGTTCCGACCGGATTCTGCTGATTGTCTGCCTGATACGTAAAGCCGGAATAGTCATCATTTCCGATAAAGACCACATTGCTTCTGCTGTAGAGCCAGTAATTATTCGCCCCGTCCTTCGGTGAAATATCGTAGGCATTTGTATTGTTTCCCGATTGAGAAAATACAAACCACGGTGTCACAAAGGGTGCCTTAAGGCTGCTTAAATCAAGCAGGTAATCGTAAGCCTGATAACTTTTTCCTCCATCCAGTGCTACCGACTTACCAATCGAAAACGGATAGCTGAAAATGCTTCCCTCATTCAGTCCCGCTGCACTCAGACTGCTTTGCGCACCGAACATTCCGGCATCGAGTCCTGCATACCGGTACAGGGAGCCCGTATCGCGTCCCAGTTTTCCATAGGTTTTGCGGTTCTCATACTGTCCAAGGAGCATAGCACTCATCTGACGCTTTCCGTCCGTTGCCTCCTTACCGGTAACCAGTACGCTGTGTCCCTTCTGAATATAATCTTCGATTCTTCCTGCCTGAATATTCTCCGAACCGTTGCCGAATCCGACGATCAGCAGATCCCACTGCTCCAGATAGTCCTGATTCTTTGCAAGCTTCTCTCCCAGCATTGCGGACGAAACCGTTTCGATATCGAATTTCACATTCATGCCATTCTCAGCCGCCCTGAGGTAATACCCAAGTGTGGAATTCTCCTGCTGATACAGATTCGAAAGGGATGTAGTATCCGGTTCCCCAATCTGCAGTACCCGGATCTTTTCCTTCGTGGTATCCGCTACGGTAAGGATTCCCTCCACGGAAGATCTCCGGTACGTATTTCCGTTATCTACCACACGGAGCCGGAATGGAATGGCACGGGATCCCGGATCCTCCGTGAAGAGAATACTCATCTGTCCGCCGTCTGCCGCTGCACGGATGACATTTCCCTCCGCAGACACATTGTCCACACGTTCTGCATCCGTGTAATTTCCATCTCCGTTCATATCCAGATAAAGTTCCGTACTGCACTCACCGTCGTAACTGCCTCCGTTCTGGTTCGTGATGCTGTAACCAAAGGAAACGGAAAATTCTCCGTTCAATGCTTCCGAAAGGGTTACATCTGCAGTGTCTGTCACCCGGATTACCGGATGGTCGATATTCAGCTGTGCCAGGAACAGAATATTGCTGTGTACATCATCGATGGTGTAGATCCTGTCCGCATAATCCGTCGTGGCCTGTTTCAGGAAATCATACATCTGTGTATCCGCTGCCACGTATTTCGTATTAATCCGGTCAGCTCCATTCTTGGCCGACTTTCCATTGAAGAAATCATTCTCAACAAGAACCGGATAGCCTGCTTTCATGAAATCAAGCAGTTCCTGCTTCTTCCGTTCCGTAATATCCGATGCATCATACCGTTCGTCACTGCCTCCGGCCTGATCACCGGTATGATACAGCTTTCCGTTCAGATTTGAGTCATTATATGCGGTACTGCTCCACAATCCTGCTGCATAATTCAGCTTCTGTCCGTCCAGTCCAACAAAGACCAGATTGTAATTCTGGTTGATATCCTCCCATTCACTGTTAAAGGAGGACGGTGTCTTCGTTGTGACCTGAACATTCACCTTGCGGGAGCTGCGCAGTACCTGCTTCTTAACTGATCCGGTCGCATTGCGCTGCCAGTAAAGTGTCGTACTGTTATCGGTCGGATTCTCCGCCTTCAGATCCGCCTGGTCATTGTTGGTCGGCTGCAATTCCATAATGCGCAGATCCGTAAACTCTGCGATAAATCCAACCGAATAATTGATGATATACTCGATTGCCTTTGCTTTGCAGACGCTTTCCGGAATGCGGTTGTCTTCCGACAAAAGGGCATTCTCGGACTGAATCAGGTTCAGCACCTCTGAAAATCCGCTTCCTGTACTTCCCTCATCGAATGCCTTCGGGAAATCCCCATTTACAAGCGGGGTACTGCTGTTTACCATATACACATTCCGGTTGACGAAATGATTGCCATTGTAGGAACGATCCGGATAACCGGAATCTCCCAGATGTTCAAACATCCAGTTTTTGTCCGTATGAGCATCGTTGACAAAGTTTTCCAGATCCTCCTTCAGGAACATTTTCGCCACCTTCTGATAATCCAGATCTTTGTACTCCTCTCTGGTTACTGCCTGATAATCCACAATCACCGGGAGCAGGTTCACAGCCGCCTGATACAGGAGTCCGTATGCATTTTCCCTGGTCATGCCGATTGTTATACTGTTTCCGTCCCGCTGAACCGTCTGTGTATCCTGTCTTAGATAAGTCAGTGACACATTCGCACTGTCCGAACGGATAAACGGTGCTGTCCCACTCTCCAGATAGACCAGATCTGCTTTTTCGATCATATCCTGGGTCAGTTCATCTGCCCGGATCGTGCGAACCTGAATCTTGAAATTCTCATTGGCATTATCTCCACCGGAAAGTGCGTGGAACACATAGTTTTTGAGCCAGTCACATCCTCCGTTAAACCGGAAATAGGTCGGTGCATTCCGCACTTCCATCCATACCGGAGCCTGTCTCTTCTTATCTGCATCACTTAAGTCGGCCTGATCCGTCAGTTTATAATCTCCCTGTCCCGGACCAACATAAAGGAATACCTTATCGGTTCTGATATCCGGTGTGGAAGAAGGAGAAGCCGATGGAGTTACAGACGGAGAAGCAGACACATCTGCAGAACTGTCTGCGGATGCGGAAGGCGTTGTGCCCGCTTCTGCGGTACTGCCACTCTTAACATACACATCATAAGGACGGTTGGTCGTATCACCTGAAATTTCTGTTTCACTTCCGGAGACAACTTCGTAAATGGTTCGGGAGTCATCTGCTGCTTTATTAGTGATATATTCAAAGGTTACAACATAATATGCCGTTCCGGTTCCGGTCTGGACAACCGGCTGTGGTGTAGAAAGTGCATTACTGTTACTGCTTTCTGTATCTGTGCTCTGATCCGTAGTTGACGGGGAAGTTACCGGAACTGCCTTTGGTGTTGTGGTCTGCTGCAATTCACTGTAAAATACCGAAGGAACATATACCGCATAATTGATCTTGTTATTGACGGTCGTAGTCTCTGCCTTTACTGCTGTAGCTGCTGCCTTATCCGATTCTGTCGTGGCAGCCGGCTTGGAAGTTGTTCCAGCAGCAGCCGTTGTGGATGTCGTTGTAGTTGCTGTTGGCGTAGCTGAAGCTGCTGCGGATGCTGATGCAGTCGTTGGTGTTGCAGCCGATGTAGCGGTTGCCGTTGCCACCGCTTCTGCCGTTTTCTCATCTGTATCTGTTGTCTCTGCATCCGAAGAAACACTGTCCGACGGGGTGCTGTCTGATGAATTGCTGTCCGATGAAGCGACCGGATTGCTGTAATAATCATTCAGTGAAATGCTGTTCGATCCGAATATGGAAGCTATGGTTCCTGCATAAACAAAATTGGAATCTGCATCCATGTAATATACACCAGTAACGGAACTATAATTATCTTTATTATTCTCATCAATTGGATCTGTATCCTTGATCACATACCCCTGTGTCAGTCCGCTTCCGGATGCCTTGCGAAACTGAAGCTGATATGTTCCATTCGTTTGATCAAACTGATAAATATTGTCCGTAGATTCTCCGCTTCCCTCGTCTTCGTTCCAGTCTCCGACCTTCACATAATCATAGCCGGTTTGATCCGGTGCAGCGGCCTGGGAAGCAGACGGATCCGGAGTCTCATACTTCTTGAAATAACCCTTCATCATGCCGCTGTGTGCAGTCTCTCCCTTGGACTTATCCTCTTCGATAAGTGTCTCCTGCCCGATCAGCAGCTGCCAGCCATTGGCATTCGGTGTGTTCAGATCTTTCCTCGTATTCCCGCTTCCGTAAGCTTCCTCATACTGAAATGTCAGATCAGAATCACCGGTTCCGGATTTCCAGATCCCATTTACCAGTTCGGAACGTTTCTGCCACGTCAAAAGATCTGCGGAATGCTCCTTATAAATTCCTGCATAGTCGAAGGACATCGTGGATTGTCCGTTCACCAGATAGCCCAGTGTCCCGGTACCGATTTCATAGCTTTGCGTCTCATCACCGTTCCACTTATAGGTGGCATAACTCGGTACAATATCCAGAATCACAAACGGATTGTCCTCCCCGGTATGCCCCTCTACGACCTGCTTCGTCCCGGTAAAAGACTCCTTCGCATATGCTTCGATTGGCTGCATCTGATGAAAGATGCCCACTGTGCCAAGAGTAACCGTCAGAACCGATGCTGTAACTATGGCAGCGATCCTTCTATTCTGTTTTTTCTTCTGCTTGTTATGCCTTTTCATACTCATGTGTAACTTCCAATTCGAATATTGTTTATTTTATTGGATTTACTCCATCCAAACAATTTTCAACAATCCAGGATTTCAATTCCTCATTTTCATTGCTTTCATAATAGTCCACCAGTTTTTGTTTAAACAGACCGTCCAATTTAACAGGCACATTAAAAATTCCTTTTCCATTGGCAATCAGAATTTTATTGGCTGCAAAAGATCCTACTCTTTTATTACCATCCTTAAACATCTGGGAACGCATAACATATAGTCCTACCGATAATGCACGATCCGTAATGCACTCAATTTTATTAAGATCCTGAAGATCTCTGTAAATTTTATCAGCATTCGGTATCTCCGGTCGCCAATCTGTTCCCGATATCATCACCTCTTCATTTCTAAGTTTTCCAAGGTACTGATAAGGAACATCAAACCGGGCAGTGAGTTCGTGTGTTGCTTCAAGGAACACCAAATCAACCGTATCGTCAATATGGTCAAACAGATAATTCCATCCATCTCTAAGACAACATACCTTGCTTATATCCGTAGGGGTAACATGTTCAATATTTACATTATTGAGAATCGACTGTGTATCCGCAAAAGTCACTGCAATCCCTTCCAGATTTGCCTGCTTATATATTGAATCCACCATGATCCTTTTCGCATTAAATATATTATCCTCTTTGCTCATATTAAATTTATCTGAGATACCCATTTGTCAGCCTCCTCTCCTATTCTATTCTTGCACAAATTTATGAACAAATTCTTCTCAGTGTTTCTTTTGGGTGCTAATTTACTTGTGTCCAGCTGGTTCCGGCTGAAGTACAGGTATACCTGCCAACTAAAGTTTCTACTCCGTTCACTTTAATATATAACTCTAGCGTATATATATCTCCGTTAGGTACACATCTAGCTCTTGAGAATCTATATTCCTTTGGACTTGTCCCATCCACATCTGAAGATTCATATAAACTTCTTGAATACCCCCAGCTTATATCTTGATTCCATCTGAAATCAAAACTATCATTTGACGGCTCCGCAATATACGTTATATATTTCTTTCCATTTATCGTAATATTGATGTTTGCACATTTCTCCTTCAGTGTGCCCTCTCCCTGACTCTTCTGCCACTGCGTTTCTCCCGGTTTCCAGCTATAAACTCCTGAAACCCGAATCGTTTTCGTGATTCCCTGTGTCTGTTCATCCGTCACGAAGGTCAGTGTATAGCTTCCTGTAGCAGAATCATAATCACAGTATGTCCATCTATTGCTGATCTCATTTGAACTGTTCCACTCCAGTACATTATAACCGGTTACCTTCAATTGATTCTTCTGACGTTCTATGCTTTCCTTTGTGAACATGAAATCATCATCTGTCGGAAGTGGCACATGAGCCGACCACGTTTTGTTATTTTTGTCAAACTTAAAGTTAACGTTATTGGTTTCTTTTGCTCCCTGAACACACTGCCACTTACTTCCATTCGCCGCACATTTATATACACCGCAGGAATAGGTAATCTTCAATCCTCCGGGTTTCGTTGTCTCCCACATTGGCTCTACTTCATAAGCATTTTCACTCTGGATATAACGATAACGTATCCGGTTGAATTTGATTTTGGATATGTTGTTATGCGAATCGATTGTCTTATATTCGACGCCATTATCTTTATCCTGAATATTGGCATCATGCCATTCTGTCTGATTCAGCCCGGTAAAAATCGAATTATTCTTCATTTCAGCCGGTAACGGGAAGCAGACACTTCCGGTAAAACGATCCGATTTGATATCCATCGTTCCTTCTGCGGTTACCGTTACGTAAAAGGTGCTTTCCGGTAATTCATAATAAGTTCTTGTTCCACTTTTAATAAATTCACAATTTGACCAAATAATATTTTGCGGTTTTTGTGAGGTTGTTGCCTTAAAATAAATTCCTGGCACAATGCGATAAGTTCCAATCACATTGTTCAAATCCCCTGTTCCTATTCTGATACGAGGTTCTGAATAATCTCCTTCATTTGCAATAACAAGGTTTCCATTATAATTGTAGTTATTTCCTTCATATTGCTGTCCCTTAAACACATAAATAGGATTCCACTGATCTTCATTTTTCTTGTATACACTATATTTCATATTATTCAATATATGATTATGTTCTACATTTGTCATTTTCTTGAAAGATAAGCCAGAAAGAATATTGGACGTATCTACACTGTTTGATAATAAATTAACGGTATTAAATACAATATTTTCTCCACTATAATGCTTACCCCCATATTCAAAAGTAACTTGAACCGGTTCCAATGTTGTTTGATATACTTCCGAACTCCGGAACTTAGTGCCGTAATACGTAAAAGGGGCATTGGACAATACATTCGATTGATATTCCTGCAATACGTCCTCATCAGTTGCACGTTGCAATCCCCATCCATACTGATAATAATGTTGAACATTTTCCCAAGCCACACATTCAATCCCTTGTATATAAAAGGCATATCTTCTATTTAAGTTCAATCCAAAAAAGGCAGGATCTAAAGGTATCTCCCAATCATTGTTGTAACATAACATAGCTCTCGTTTCTTCTGGATTTTCCGTGCTTAAATCTACAATATGAATTGCAAGCACATGGGAATTAATTGCCGTGGTAAACTGAGATATCGTAGATCCGGTGACCATCGTAATCTTACCATATTCCAAATCTCCGCTCGGCAATGGTTTCGTAGACTCCTTCTTTTTCACAACCTTCAGCGTAATCGTCCCCGACACATTATCATATACTTTTCGCTTGGACAGATCCGAGGTTGCCTGAATGGTAATCGTAGAGCCTACCGTAGCATCTGTTTTCACCTGAATGGTTGCAGACTCATGATCCGAATCCTTAATTCCACCTTCCAGAAGTCCTGCTCCGTCTACCACCTTCCAATCCGTCAGGTATTTGTCTTTTGTCGTATCTTCTTCACAGGACGCACATCGGTTTCCAAGCTTCACACCATCTGCTGAGCCCCCAATCACTACCGTACTGCCCTGCATCACTTCCAATGCCCCCGGCTTGTTTCCGTCGGTATCCTCGACATCATCGCTCTTCTTGTAGAGTGTCACCTTCGTTATGCGTTTGACATACACCGTAATCGTAGCTTCCGCAGGGCTGTTGCTGTCGTCATTCTTCGCATTGGTTGTAACCTTTACCTGAAAGCTCTGATGGGTTTCCTTCTCACCGATCTTCAGAATTCCATTTGCCGTATCAGTCATGGAAGTTCCTTCTCCTACTGCGCCTTCCACCGACCAGGTAACAGCCTTGTTTAAAAGGTTGGTTCCGGTAACCTTCGGAGTAGAGAAATGATAGGTTTCTCCCGGTTCCAATACAACGGTGGGTTCCTTCACACTGACACTTACACGGACACGCTTGTCCAATGGTGCGATATCTTCATTATTAATTACGACCTTATTGCGGACGGTAATGTTGTTTACCATTTCAAATTTCCGATTGCCGGTTTTGAAGCTCAGCTTCAGTTTTACGACACGCTTCTCTTCTACCTGGCTTAAATCCACCTGAAAATCCGTCACATTCTCAGCCAGAAGTACGCAATCATCCGAACTTTCCCCCGGCATCGGGAATTTTCCGCTTGCATCCGCTACCGAAAAGTAAAGATTTTCATCACTCTTCTGCCAGTAAAACATATAGTTGTGAAGTTCAGAAGCTGCCCCCCCTGTTCCCGGCACTTCCACATTGTAAACAAGCAGTGCCTTTTTCTCCGGAGTAAAGGTGAATTCCGAGTCCTTCATGGCCTTAACCGGCTGATTAGATTCATCATATCCCACATAATTGATGCTTCGCGTTGCGTCGATGATCACATCCGACATCTGGTTTAAAGCAAGCTGTGCTTCCTGCTGCACATTAATATCATTGTTGCCATTGGCGTAATTTCTGGAAGTGATAACAATAAAACTGCATACCGCACCCGTCACAATTACCAGAATAGCAATTGCAATAATCAGTTCCACTAAGGAAAATCCGCTATTCTGTTTCTGAATCCGTACTCTTTTCCTCATTTGTCTCTCCATCCAAATCTACCTTCTGTGTTGCAATCCATCCAACCATCAATTTCTCCGGCTTTCCGCTTTCCCTATATGGATATCCCCCACTGTTTGAATCTTATTTCCATATCATTTATTTCTGAATATCCATTTAAGAAGATATCTGGCTCACCGAAATCTTTCCGGTCAGTTTAATAAACTCTAAATGATAGTGGCGGTTTCCTCCCTGAATCTCCACACTGTCGGGAGTTCCATCCTTGAAGGATCCGGAAGAACGGTCAAATTCGATTCGGATACCATTATCTGCTCCGGTCGGAAGTTCGATGTCATCCGTTCCGCCATTGATCCTGTAAGTAACTGATACACGGTTGCCGCCGATCTTCTGCGCCTCTTCCGTGATCTCTTCCAATTCTCCGACGGCTCCGCCTTCCTTCTGCTCCATGATGTGCATCTGGCTGTAGATCCGTCCATTGTCCCCACGATAAACAACCAGCCATGCCTTTGCTTTTCCCATCGTGGTCACCTTACAGTCTGCAACGGCTCTCTGCAGATCATTGGAACACGCCTTCGCATTCGCACTGAATACCATGGAAACGGACAGAATAACGGTTCCGATCAGTGCTGCAATGATGGCAATCACAATGATCAGCTCCACTAAAGAAAAACCCCTGTTATTTTTTGAAATTCTTCTACTATTTTCTGTCATTCTTCCGTTTTCCCGTATTTCCGAACGCTTACGCGTTTCTTCTGTATTCTTTCGTATTTTCTATCTCTTATCCCAATTCATATAACGGACAATTTCGGTGTAATCAATGTCCAGATTGCCGGCATCATCCGTTGGTGATTCCTGTGCTCCTTCGGAAAGGCTGGTCTCACCGTTTACGAAAAATCCCATCGGAGTCATTGTGTCTCCTTCTGCTCCGGTTGTTGCATTCAACACCTTATACAGATCCATCTTGTTCCGCTTCAGGGATGCTGCTCCGTTGCTGACTGCTCCATTGATGGTAATGGTTCCCTTCGCAATGGCCAGTCCCGTGAAATTACGGTCAATGGTAATATCTCCTAACGAAACGATCAGACGGATATTCGAAGCTCCGCTTGTTGCAGAAGAAAGAGTATAACTTCCTGCCGTGATAATCCCCTTTAGCCCATCGTCTGTTGTAAATTCCATCGTACTGCCGGTTCCGTTGTGTATCAGATATTCCTGAATCGTTTCTCTTGTTTCGGATCCGTCTGCATTCTTCGTCACAATCTCTTTCTTAATCACACTATCGAAGACATTCTGGAACGAACTGGCTGAAGCTCCGTCCTCACTTAAATTCGTGGTCAATCCCTTATAAACATTGGCAATTTCACCGGATTTCTGATAGACCTCCGCCGTGGTCATGGTGTTGGAAGCTGTTGCCGTACTTGCAAGAAGGCTGACTCCGCTCTGACTCAACACATCGGATACCAGTGCATTTCCGAGGATCGTATAGGAATTCTGTTCGGAGGTATAGTCACCGAGTACAATTCCACCGGTTGCGTATTTCTTGAAATAATTATCAATGGTTTCTTTATTACTGCCATTCAGATAGTAGGTCTGATAATACCTTGCCGCATTCTCCGCATCCATCACCAGATAATAATAGGTCAGGGATTTACTTTCGGTTCCGCCTCCAACGTACTGTGTGCTGACCTTGCGGATATGATCCATATCGGTAACACCGAAGGAAGAAAGACTCAATCCGCCCAGTCTGCTTACTTCCCTGGTAAAGTCTACTTCCCTAAAATTCTCACCATAGTCATTCTTATAGGACTGTATCTTTGTCGCCACATCCTGCGTTACCGGATTCTGTCCGATGATGGTTTCTCCATTGTAGACACCCAGACACTCCGTAGGTACAAGGTAAGCAATCTGACCGCCCTTTACGGTGATGGACTCTCCCATCAGCACTGCTTTCTCATTCTTTTTAGCAGCATCGCCATTCGCCACAGCCTCTGCATTCTGATCCAGTTCCTTTTTTGTGGTATTCGTGCCGATATAAGCACGGCCTGCCAGCATCAGGGTGTTGACTCCACTCATATTTACGGTAGAATTCTGTCCATTAATGATGATTGCACTACTGTTTTCCTGATCAGTCTTACTATCTCCGATTCCACTTTCCGCAGAAATTCCATATCCGTAATACTCTTTGGTCAGCGTAGCCTTGCTTCCGTTTCCGGACAAGGTCAGGTCATTTGCAATATAAGTGTTACTATCTAAGCTGATCGTTCCGCTCTGTAAATCAAGGTTCTTCGCATAAACGCTGCTTCCGGTCTCCTTTACATCCCGGACAATCAGTCCTGCTCCCGGCCCTATGACATCAATTTCACCCTTTGAAATTACATATCGTCCGTTATTAATTGCAAGGCTGCTTGCCGGATTAATGACAATACCACCTTTCCCCTTATCATCTGTTCCTGCATAAATGCTTCCGTCCCCGGTCACCTGTCCGCTTCCCTGTGTCAGGCTGATTCCCTGATTACCGATCAGGATATAATTATACAGCTCATCAATGGAACCGGACTGGGTAAACACGATTTCCGGTACATCCAGGCACAGATCCGTACTCACGATAGACAGACGATCCTCATCCATATAGGAAACAAACACATTCCTAAGGATCAGACTGTTGCCGTTCACCAGTTCCATAACAGGCGGTTTTTTCTTTGCTTCATCCGTATCATCGGTTCCGTTATCCCATGCCGTCTGATTGACATGATCCCAGACGCTGGTATCCACGTAGCCTTTCAGAATATCCCTCTTATAATATCCATCGCCTTTATCGGTATCCCGCAAGTGCTTCACCAGCGTATCCAGGTAGGTGGATGCGAAGGAACTGTAACGATTGGATTCACTCTGCAGATCATCCCAGTTGGACAGTACCTCCTGATAGGCCACCGCTACCGAATCCGAGGCCTCCTTCTGAAGTCCTGCCACGATCTGTTCCATTACCATTTCTGCCGAATAGAAGCTGTTCTTATTCCGGATATCATTCACTTTGATTTTATAATTGATATAGGACATCCACAGCAGCGTTGTCGCCAGTATCCCGATCATTGCCATAGCAATAATCACTATGACAATCGAAGAACCGCAGTTGCGCCTCTTTTGATTCCACAATTCATTCTGCAATTGTCGAAGGGATTGTCCTATTTTCATTCCTTTTTCCCTGCTCCTAATAGTTCTTGGTTCCGTCGAAGGTCACTTTACGCATATCCGAAGGGAATCCTGCATCCGCAGCCCCCTCTTCATAAACCTCGACGACAATATCATAAATAAATTCCGTCACCGGATCATCGGTTCCCTTTTTACCGTAATTTTCATCACGGATTCCGGAAAGATCATAAATATCCAGTGTTTTCGCTGCCACCACTCCATTGTGCTGAAAGGACACCAGATCCTTCAGTTCCCGGATACTTTCCGGTCTTTTCGGATCGGACGGTGTTTTTCCGATGCTCTCCAAAAACGATTCATTCACCAGATTTCTTGCAAGATTGGTATAAATCCGGAAGGTCTTACTTCCTGTCGTGTTTCGAACATTTACCACCGGCTTGTAGCTTGTCTCTGCCTGGTTCAGTTTCACATCCGTCATGGAGGAATCCGTCTGTTTCGCTATATACAGCTTTAACGGATTCTCCTCTGTACGAGTCACTCCCGTAGCATCAAAAATGAGTTCATCCTTCTTGGCATCATACAGCGGATAGTAAAAGAAATAGAAATTGTTTCCGGTAAAACTTCCACACGGAAGTCCGGAGTTTCCTTCTCCGTCGATCACTTCCATAGCAGGAGGAATATAAATGTAATTTTTTCCCCCGTAGGTAAATTTATAATTGTAAGTAACAAAGGCATTGGTCTTGTTCAGAATACTTCCGTCCTCACCGGTAACCGTTCCTCCATCCAGGAAACACACCGTTATCGTCCGGTCACAGGTAAGCCCCGCTGTTTTGTAAGTAATGTCATCTCCCGAAATACTCAATGCAAGGACAGCCTTTTCAAGCGCAGCTTCATCTTGAAGCTGTGACTGCTCAAAGGATGCATCCGTACTCTTATTCATGCCGGCAACCTTAGCCACCTCACGGGTATTCAGATAAGAATCATGCTTTGTAGAAGCCGTGCCCTCCACATATCCGGTTGCATCTACGGAAATCAGCACATCAAACCTGCTGTTTTCCAGTTTCGCATTTTTAAGAACAAAGTAATACTTACCCGGCTTGGCTTTTGAGGAATCATCCGGATCGGAACCATTTTCAGCGATTTCCCTATCCACATCCTCTTTATAGGTACAGTCTCCTGCAATGACAGAGGTATTCAGCATCTCAAAGTCTTCCACACCGTTAAACTGATCCTGAATTTCATCGATATGATATGCCTTCAGCCCCTCTACAATATCCTGTGCAAGTACGGTTGCCCGCAGGGTGATCCGGGACTTGCCATTGATTCTGGCGGAAGTCACGAACATATGTAGCATGGGAATCGTAATGATTGCCAGAATCGTAACGGCAATCAGAAGCTCCAGCAGGGAAAAGCCCGCGTTCTTATTCAGTTGTTGAACTTTTTCCTTCTGCTTCATGCGTATCCTCTGTCCTGCTTATTCTGTTCAGGTTCTCTATGCAGACTATTCTTTTCTTAGGCGGCTTCTTCCGGCAGCTTCTTCCTGACGGGTATCCGTAATCAGACAGCAGCTACATATCTTCACCGTTATCCTCTTCTGCTTCTTCCTCATCCACATGAATACCCGTTGCATCCTCTGCAAGTCCTGCAACATCTGCTTCATAAGGCATTGTGATGGAACCGAACGGATTATCCGTTCCGGTAATGACCGAAGAGAAGTCCGGCTGTACATAGGTCTTGTCTTCCTGTCCGGTAATAAAATACATATTTAAGTTTGCCACGCAGGTAAGTAAGCCTGTCATTTCGTCATAAGAAGCGGTGATCCCGACGATCTTCGTACGGTTTGTCTGCAGAGCCACGGTCTTCACATAGCGCTTCAGGGCCTCGTAGCTTGAAACAAACTGCATGGAAACCGGATTCCGGTAAAGTCCAAGCTGTATCGTTTCTCCTGTATCGACCGGTTCTGCCTCTTCGGATTCCTGCGTATAAAGCTCGAAGTCCACCGGTTCTGTTTCATCCATGGTAAGCGTAGTCACGATCATCGGAGATAATAATTCCTCCGTTAACGTCAATACAATAGCATCCTCTTCCTTTAACTCCACGGGAAACATCTGCAAAATACTGTCCATCTCGGTTGCCATTTCCTGAGTCTTAGACACATAAGTGTCCTTGTTATCCATCTTGCTTTGCAGATCTGCAATTTCTATTTCCAGAGAGCGGCTCTCTGCCTTTAAGGCATCCACCTTTTCCATGGTCGGCTGATAAACCCACAGGAATGCACAGAGGAAAGCGAGGACTCCCAAAAATCCAATGATTAAATAAATATCTTTCTTTGATACCTTCATCGTTCTTCTCCTTTACTGCGCTTTCGCCACTTCGTGGTTTTCCGTATCTTCCAGATTCTGCTGCATCGCTTCTTCATCGGTCATCTCATCCTCCGGAGCTTCATCCATATCCCGGTAGGATCCGACAATTGTAAAGTTATAGGAAAGCACGGTATCCTCGCCATCCACATCTGCGGTAATCGAAGATACTGACACCGTATCGGGAAGGAGGGAATCAAAGGTACGGAACTGTTCAATCATCGATGCTGCCTCCGTCTTCGAAGATACCGACATGTTGATCGTTACCGTCTCCGCATCACTGGTAAAGGAAGTGATTACTCCGTTACTTGGCATCTTGCGTTCCAGTTCTTCCATAAACGCATATAAATCATCGTTCCGGTTGCGGGTGGCATCATGCATGGCCGTCAACCGGTCGTAAGCTGTTTTGGTACTCACATAATTATCATAAATCGGCTTAATTTCCTGTAAACCTGCCATCTGCTCCTGCAGTGCCCGGTTCTCTGCCTTTGCTGCGACATAGGTAATGGCAGAAGCCACACTCAGAATTACAGCACCCAGTATGCCGAATGCAAAGACTGCAGCAGCAATCAGGATTCCGTTCACCTTGCCCTTACTCTTCGTATCTCCGGTCTTACCGCCTTTGCCCTTTTCATTATCGGCTTTAAAGCCAAGTGGAGCCGCTGTGGCACCCACACAGGCAACATATTCACCGAAGAACTTACCTTCAAAGCTCTTTTCCAGGTTCCAGCCCTCTGCCTGACGTAAAATTTCAATCGGATAGTCCAGCTGCTGGGCCAAAAGTCTGTGAATACCCTTCATATTTGCACCAAGACCGGTTAAGAGAATCTTCTCAATCGGGGTATTGGCATTATGGGAAACATAGTAATCCACAACACGTGAAACCGCACCAACCAGCGGAACCAGTACATCTGTCATGGATTCGCAGAATTCCTGTTCTTTGGACTTTTCTTCTTCGCCTCCCTCAGTCTCTTCGGATCCATCGTTCAGCACCACAAAGGACTTCCTGGACAAAAGCTCCATTGCCTGTTCCGGCGTCTCAATCCGGTTTTTCAAAGGAAGGTTATAGGTCAGTTCCAAGGCTTCCTGCACACCGTAGGAAACGCTTCGGATAAAGGAAATCACCGACTGATTCACAACCAGCACCATGGTTGCACCCTCTTCGATCTTTACGATCATCTGCGCTTTCTGTGCACACTCATCCTTTACGACCTGATAAATACTGTTTCCGGCATAGTCAAGGGCCGCAAGCTCCAGCTTCAGTGCCCTGGCAAGCTGCTGATAACCATCGAGAAGTGCCTGTGGCGCTGCCAGAACCAGAAGCTTATACTGCTGTCCTGACTTCGGATTTCCGGTCACACCAAGCATGCTATACGCAAGCTGATACTGGCTTAAGTCCACCGGGAAATAGTCCGACGCATTGGCATTTACAACATCCATGATCCGGTTTTCTTTCACAAAAGGAATCGTAACCTCACGGCTGGCGATCTTGGTCGAAGTCAGGGTAAACACCACCTGCTTCGATTTCATCTTATACTCTGCAAGAGCTTCCCTTAAATCCGTCACAAAGGTTTCATTTAAATTCAAAATACCGTCATTAATCATTCCCTCCGGAGTCGACATTGAAAAATACCCGTACACCTTATGGGTTTTTGATTTATAGTCAACCTCACATACTCTTGTCAGTGAATATCCGATTTCTATACTGATTACTTTACCAGCCACGAATCGTTTCCTCCTTTGTCCTGAAAAAATGATGTTATATATAAGAAACCTGCCGGGATTACCAAGCAGGTAAAATATTCGATCTTAAGGTTAAAAACCCAGTAGTCCCATGTACCACTGAATCATGGTATTTCCCCACAAAACTGCAAGGAGTACTCCTAACGAAAGGTATGGCCCCATCGCCAGAACCCGGTCGGCGCCAAATGCCTTCATCCGGATAATATGAATGACCGATCCTAAAATGCATCCTAAAAAGAATGCCAGCAGAACCAGCTTCCAGCCAAGCACCAGTCCGCAGACGGCCATGAGCTTCACATCGCCTCCACCGATTGCTCTTCCTTTAGAGGCATAATACAGAATGGCGAGCACAACGCTCACACTTAGGAATCCGATCACGTAGTCCAACACACAGGTAAAGTCTGTTGCTACGCGGACGATTCCGAGAATCAGAATAAAAATATTGATTCCTAGGGGAATCTCAAAGGTTCTGAAATCAATGACACTGATTACCAGAAGTGCAGAAACCAGCAGGCAATATAATATAGAAGTAATTGTCATTCCATGAATCCACACGATCATTACATAAAGAATGCCGTTCGCTGCTTCAATCAGCGGATACTGTACGGAAAGCTTCGCATGGCATTTCCGGCATCTGCCCCGCAGAAAGAGGTAACTGAATACCGGAAACATGTCATACCACTTGAGCTGATAACCACAGGACATGCAGTGTGACCGTGTTTTCACGATATCTTCATGCCTCGGTATGCGGTAAATGCAGACATTTAAAAAACTGCCGATCACGATTCCGAAAAGAAATATGAAGATGTAAAAAATAATTTCTGCGAGCATAGGGAATATCCTTATCCATAAATGTTGATGGTATTAAAACTGTTATTACTTATTTTTCAATCTTTTTCGAGCTTTGTTACTCTTCTTAAACCCACAATTCTCCTGCGGCATATACCGCAGGAGTCCTTGTGGCACTTCCATCCATTCTGATCACAGAATCGCGGGCTCTCGCTTCATAAAGGTCGTAGGGTACACGAGCGATCAAGGGATCGTCGAAACCGACGACCTTAAGGCTCTGCTGTGACGAGAGGGAGAAGGGGGATATGTTGCTCCATATCCCTTAGGCTAAAAAGGAATGTGGAATAGCTAGTTCAATTATTATTCAGAAGCTTCTGCAGTTCCTGCCATTTTATCAGCTAATTTACTATTAGTTGTACCTGTTGCAGTTTCATTATCATATGACTCATAAGTAAACTTTATATTTCCGCCGGCTTCTACAGTACCTGTTATTTTATATGAAGACCAAGTAGACTTACTTTTACATTTTACTTCATTCGGATCAATTGCTGCTGCTGACAACGCTGCTGTTGCTGCTGCTTTATTAGTTCCATCATCAACTGTTGCTCCCCCCGGCTTAACGGTAATTGAAAAGGCACCCGTCTTAAAAGCTGCAGTTGAAGCCACATCTGGATCTGCTGCATATACTTGACATGCTGTCACAACAGCTGTTGCATTCTGCATATCTGTTGAATTTCTGGATCTCTCAACATACTTTAAGTACTGAGGAGCAAGAACTACAACGAGTACTGCCATGATGGCGATAACGATGATTAACTCAACAAGTGAAAAACCTTTGTCATTCATTTTTTCCTTTTTCATGAAAATTCTCCTTTGTTTGTTGTTTTTTATTTAAAAATGACTGTCCCTACGATGCAGTCACTTTTATTCAAGTTGTATGTATTATTGAAAATTTTGCAAATTCTTTACTTTTTTGCATTTCTCTCACTGATAACACCAGTGCGAAGCCTCCATTCACAAGGCTTAACTGTTCATACTTGTAATTACAGCTTCGCCGCGCCCCACTAACATTCATAAGGCACGGTTGCTTCGCAACCTCCCGCCGTTTCACGGCTCAGCCTTATTTCATGTGGAGGCGCTCCGTTCATATCCTTCGAAACAGCAGGATCTGTGTGCAAGCCCCCATCCTGCTGTTTCTCGTCTATGACGAAGCTGGTAATTACAAGTTGTCAAGTGCCGCATACATATTAACCATGGGAAGCATGACGGCGGCGAGAAGGATGCCGACGATGCCGGCGAGGATGATGATAATCATCGGTTCCATGGCGGCCATTAAGGACTGGACAGCCATTTCCACTTCTTCTTCATAGTAGTCTGCCAGTTTGTTCAGCATTTCTTCTGTGGAGCCGGCTTCTTCACCGATTCGTACCATATGGTATACCATCGGTGGGAAGAGTCCGCAGGTCTGTAACGGTTGGGATAAAGGGACGCCGACCAGAAGCTGCTCGAGCGCATCCTTTAAAGCTTCCTTATACCAGATATTTCCCATGGTATCCGCTACAATATCCACTGCTTCCGTGAGTGGAACACCTGCGGTAAGCAGCGTGCTTAAGGTGCGGGCCATCTGGGAAGAAGCACTCTTTATTACCAGGTTTTTCGTCATTGGAAATTTGAGTGCCAGTTTTCCTAAAACATGCTTGCCGGATAAGGTCTTTTTCCACATATGAAAGGCTACTGCAATCGCAATTACTACCGGAACGATAATAAACCAGTAATTTTTAATAAAATTGCTGAGTCCTACAACTGCAAGTGTAATTGCAGGAAGCTCGGCATCAAGCTCTTTAAACATATCCGTATATCGCGGAATGACGAATACCAGCATGACTACAACAACGCCTACGGCTACGCAGGCAACCACAATCGGGTAGATCATGGCTTTCTTTACCAAGGCCTGTGTCTTCGCGGACTTTTCAAACTGGATTGCCATACGCTCCATGGAGATTTCCAGACTGCCGGATGCCTCTCCGGCTCTCGCCATCTGAATCAAAAGCTCCGGAAATGCCCTGGGATGCTTTGCCATGGAATCTGCGAAGCTCTCCCCCTTTTCCACATCGGCACGGACTGCCATGAGGGATTTCTGTAAAAGCTTATTCTCTGTCTGCTCTGCCAACATATTCAGAGCTTCAATGATGCTGACACCGGCACGCACGATGCTGGCAAACTGCCGGCAGAATACGGCGAGATCTCTGGCTGCCGGCTTTTTATCAAAGCTGATGTTGATATCCCGTGTTAAGGTATTCTGCTGCTTTACCTCCAGAACGATGAGTCCCTGCTGCTTCAGATCTCTCGTTAAGGCTTCCTGTGTATCGGCGTCCCTGCTGCCTTTGATTTCTTTTCCTGTTTTATCTATCGCCACATAGCCCCAATTGGCCATTGTCGTTCCTCCCATTCTACAAGTCGAAAGATACTCTCATCATTTCCTGTACGGATGTCGTTCCATCCAGGACGAGCTCGGTCGCACTCATACGCAGGGTATGCATGCCGTCCTTCAGCGCCTGTGCTTTGATGGCTTCCACTTCTCCGCCTTTACTGATGATATGCTTCAGCTGCGGAGTCACTTCCATGATTTCATACACGCCGATTCGTCCGCGAAAGCCTGTGCCGTCGCATTTTGCACAGCCGCATGGCTCATAAATTGTCAGATCTTCCTCCGGCTTACGCATCAGCATTTCAAGGTCTTCGGCATCGGCTTTCTTTGCCCTCTTACAATCCGGACAAAGGCGGCGCACCAGTCGCTGTGCAATAACGCCAACCGTAGAGTCTGCAATCAGGTAAGGCTCAATTCCCATATCCACCAGACGGGTAATCGTGCTGGCTGCGGAGTTCGTATGCAGCGTGGATACCACAAGGTGACCTGTGATGGATGCCTGTACGGCAATGGATGCCGTCTCCTGATCACGGATTTCTCCGATCATAATGATGTCCGGATCCTGTCGCAGGATGGAACGTAATGCCGATGCAAAGGTCAGATCTGCTTTATTGTTGACCTGCACCTGGTTGATTCCGTCAATATTTGCTTCCACCGGATCTTCTACGGTGATGATGTTTACATCTTCTTTATTTAACTCACTAAGCGCGGTATAGAGCGTTGTAGACTTACCACTTCCGGTAGGTCCTGTCACAAGCAGAATACCATGCGGATTTTTCAAAATATGGTCAAACCTCTGTAAGTCATGCGGCTTTAAACCCAATTGGCTCTTTTCCCTCGATAAGGCGTTCTTGGACGTAAGTCGCATAACGATCTTCTCGCCATATACCGTAGGCAGAATGGATACACGGATATCAAATTCGCGCCGGTCCACCACCTGCGTGATCCGGCCGTCCTGCGGCTTACGCTTCTCGGAAATATCCATGCCGCCAATAATCTTGACACGTGCAACCAGTGCCGGTAAAAGGCTGATGTTGTAGGTGGCCTTCTCATACAGGGCACCGTCAATACGGTAACGCACCCGGACCTGCTTCTCCATCGGTTCGATATGAATATCGGATGCACGCTGGCGTACAGCCTGTTCGATCATCGTTTTTACCAGCTGTACAATCGGGGAGTTGTTGATGTCGTCGCTGTAGATATCCTCCTGCTCCGCCATCTGGCTCGTCTTTTCTTTTACGTACTCTTCGAGTGCGGAGTTTACCTCTGCCTGTCCGTAATAACGGTCGAGAGCCAGCATCACATCCCGTGGTGTTGCCACGACCGGCTCCACCTGCAGGTTCGTAATAATATTGATATCGTCCATGGCAGCCATGTTCATGGGATCTGACATTGCCACACGCAGAACATTCATCCCCGTCCTGGAATATTCAAACGGGATCATCGTATGCTTCTTTAAAATGTTCGGGGGTACCAGATTGAGGATTTCTTCATCAATGGAGATATCCTGCAGATCAACCATTTCGTAGCCCAGCTGGCTGCTCAATGCTTTCGCAATATTCTCTTCTGTGGTAATTCCTTCGTCAACAAGAGTTTCTCCCAATTTACGGCCAGAGCCCTTCTGCAGCTCAAGACCCTTCTGCAGCTGTTCAGCCGTTATAACGCCACTGTTCACCAGTACGTCACCCAGACGAAGTTTTTTTCTGTTAAAATCCATAGCGTATTCGTTCCCAGAGTAATTTATGATTTTCATATCCCAGCCGGCGGTATCTGACAGCCCACGGAGATCTATATTTAAGAATGTGTGACTAATGTACTATTGCCTACGGACAATATTCTACACTCTTCGACATGAGATTGCAACCCAAAACGGGCAGATATCTAAGAAAAAATAGGAAATTGGTATTACTTTTCAATCAGTTGATTTTCTGTCTGAAGTGCCTGCTTGTATTCATCCATGGTATAACCCATATCCATAATGTCTTCCATGCTCAATCCTTTTCTCTGCATGCGCCGGATTGCATCCAGTTTACCCAGTCCTATGCCTCTCTTTTCTCCACGTCTTTCGCCTAATTTCTTACCGTATTCCACTCCCTCTTTATACTTCTCCCTCTGTAACATTTCAAATGTCATATACTCTGTCCTCCATTCCTCATGTTTTCTGGCTTTCCGGACTTCCTCCTCAATTTTGGCAACCAGTTTTCCATGTATCCTGCGTCCTGCAACATAATCCAGGAAATCCCTTAATTCCGGGGTCAGCTTCGATGTATCTCCCTCGGCATTTAAGAATACCTTCATCGTTCCATCCTCAAGACATAATCCTCCCACTTCGCGGCACCGGTTCTCGAAGGTATACACACAGGCATTCTTTCCAAAGAGATCATAGGTACAAATAAAAATCACATAGGATTCCTTCAGTTCCTCATAATCTGCTCCGCGCTCAATCAGATTCAAATCAATCATTCCCTGATAATATCTCGATCTTTTCGGAAGATTCTTCTTACGGGCTGCCTGCATTTCCAGATCATATACGGTATGTCCATCTTCCAGATAGACATCCAGCCGCACTCCCTTTCCTTCCGCTGTCATTTCGATCTGCTTCTGCCAGTCGTGATATACTATTTTCCTGATCTTCTTTCCGAGAATCACTTCCAACAGTTCCTTACAAAGTGGTTCGTTATTATACAAAATCTTACAGAAAATGAAATCATCTGTAAAATCAAGCTCCTCATATCTTTTGCTCATTCATAATCCTTTCTCTGTGGTATCAGAGAAAGCTGAGGATTAATTATATTATACCTCACGGTATCGTATGCGTGCAACCATATTTTGTTTTATGGCATGCCGTTTATATATGATATAATCCGCCTCCATCAGATTTCTCTAATACATCTCTCTATCCTTTCACCATTTCATTATTTCACAAATTAATCTATTGAGTATTTATTAGTGTATCTAACCTCATTTTTAAAATTGCTGTAATGCAGTTGGTCCTTTCGCTGCAAAATAATTTCCGCTCACCTGTGTTGCAGTGCCTTCCATGCAAAGCTCCATTAGCATACACAGGATTTCCGGTGTGGCAACCGCAGCTTTGGTTTTCTTCTCATATGCAGTCCGGATTTCTTCCACGCTTTTCGGAAGAAAATCCAGTATTTCAAGGAGAATCTGCAGTCTATCATCCGTATTCCAGGCACCTTCCACATTCCCGATATTTTCCATGCTTCCGATAGCTTCCATGCTTCTGACATCTTCCATGCTTCTGACATCTCCCATACTTCTGGTATCTTCCATACTTTTGGCATCTTCCATACTTCTAGCATCTTCCATACTTTTGGCATCTTCCATACTATTGGCATCTTCCATACTTCTGGCATCTTCCATACTTCCGGCATCTCCCATGCTTCCGGCATCTTCCACATCTCTCATATTTCCTGTTTCCTTCTGGGGATTTTCCAACGGAAGTTCCATCTGTCCCGGTGAAAGATGCTGCAGTAAATCCTTCGGAGACACGGCAATAAGTGCTCCCTGCTGTAACAGGAGATTGCAGCCATCACTCAGCCGATCCGTCAGTCTCCCCGGAATGGCATAAACCTCCCTCCCCTGCTCCAACGCCATATCTACCGTAATAAAGGTGCCGCTTTTCTGCCTTGCTTCTACGACCAGAATCACATCGGCAAGACCCGACACAATCCGGTTTCGTTCCGGAAAAAGTCGTTTTATCGGTTCTGTCCCCGGTGGAAAGGTCGACAGAATTCCTCCCTGTTCCAGGATCTGCTCATACAGTCTGCGCGAGGATTTCGGATAGCAGATATCCACTCCACAGCCCAGAACCGCATAGGTTCTGCCGCCGCCCTGCAATGCCGCTTCCTGTGAAATGCTGTCAATTCCTCTTGCCATGCCACTGATTACCGGTATTCCATGTGCTCCTAACTCCTTTGCAAAATTCTTTGCCACATAAATTCCATATTCCGAACATTCGCGCGCACCGATCATCGCTACCGCCGGCAGATTCTCCGGCGGCAGCTGCCCCAGCACATACAATGCATAAGGTGCTGACGGAATTTTACGCAGTCTCTGTGGATAGTCCTCATCCTCTGCAGTGAGGAAACGGATTCCTTTTTGCAGCAGTTCTTCATATTCCCGATTCAGGTCATAGGATCTCGTATACTCCGCTGCTTCGTCCATCCTTGTCTCCGTAAGCACTTCAAGAACCCCTTTGCTCCTTCTCCTCACCGCCCCATAAACCTCGAACGGAGTATGATACCTCCTTAAAAGCTCCCGGATCGTTCTGTTTCCGGCTTCCGGCATCCGGTGAAGCCAGTATTCATATTTCTTATTTTCCATATCTGATTCCTTTTCATTCTTGCTTTGTAGCTGTTCAGTACCTTCACAGTTACGATGCAAAATCCATTCCAAATCGGCTTCGCCG
>ERZ779855.221-NODE-221-length-50771-cov-4.329304_pt1 | contig 50771 bp, 51 predicted proteins | sample MGYA00511370_ERZ779855 | MGnify/ENA primary metagenome ERZ779855 (study PRJEB29588, sample SAMEA1967319) | human gut metagenome | biome: human gut; feature: human-associated habitat; material: faeces | place: Denmark | collected 2008/2010 ...
AACAGGTCACAGGTGTAGTCTGTCTAATACTTTCCGACAGTAAATTTACCCCATCTAAAATTGAAATTCTAATGAAATCATGATAGAATGAAATCATGAAAATTGAATTAGCAGTAGTAGCCGACTTTGTGGGATATGTGGGTAACTCGTAGAGTTATCCATATTTTCCACAAAGTTCAGAAAGGAGATTTTAAGATATGGCTGAAAATAGATTCAAAGCTCGTCAGCAAAAGCGAGCTGTTGAGGAAGAATCACGTCTGGAACAGGCAAAGGGTGGAGCTACATCTGTATCTGCAAAAAATCATGGAAATCAGAAAATGGTTCCTGTCCAGTTCTATATGACAAATGATATGAAGAAAAGATTGAAAATGTATTGTCTGTCTAATGATACAAAGATGACAGATGTTTTGAATAAAATGACAGATGAATTTTTGAAATCACAAGGATTTTAATGAATTCATGAAATTATGATACTAAGGAGAGATTCACATGGCAAAGAAATTGACAGAGGATGCTGTGCGTGATAAAGCACGAGATATTCTCGGATTTAAAGATAAAGATGGTGTAAGGTCTGGCGTTGGTCAGTTGACTACGTTTAATCAGTTAGGATTTGCAGGAGTAGCTGATAAACCGGATGGATGGTATTTGCCTGATAATCATGCAGATACAGCGATTGTTCTTGAAACGAAAGCATCATATATCACATTGGGTGACAAACAGGTGGATGAAGTTTTGAAGAATGTCAAAATTGTGCAAGAACAATATGGAAATGTTGTTGGAACCCTGTATAACGGTGATGATACAAGATTGTTTAAAGGTGAAATTGAATTTCAGGGTAATGGTTCTAATATTTTACATAACCTTGAGTATTATATATCTTTGTTCAATAAGGAACAAATAGATAAAGAATACATATACGTATTAACTGCCAAAATCAATAATTGTTTGCATTTTGAGTTTGGAATTAAGAATCTGTACCATCGTATGATTTTTACAGCATGTGCATTGGTTGCAAAGAGATATGATGCACTTATGGTTAAGGGCATGGATTATTCAGAATTTCATAATGCTATTCTTAATTGCTTAAACAAAGAGCTTATGCGAGATAAGAGACAGAATCAGAAACTTTCTTTGTTGTCAGATGTGTTTTCAGAAATCAGAATGAATTTGAATGTTGATAGTGAGGATGCAAAGGAACAGCAGAGAGTAAAAGATTTGATTGGACAATTTATTGATTGGGTTTCTGATATTAGTGATTGTTTGAATTCAGATGCATGGCGTGGTGAAGATGTTATGGGTATCTTTTTCAATGAGTTCAACAGATATAAGAAAAAATCAGAAGCTGGACAGATTTTTACGCCTGAGCATATTACAGATTTTATGTATCGCATTCTTGAAGTCAATAAAGATGACCGTGTATTGGATGCTTGTTGTGGTTCTGGTGGTTTCCTTGTAAAAGCAATGGCAAATATGATTCAAGAAGCTGGTGGTCTGCAAACAGACAAAGCAAAGGAAATTAAAAGTTCTCAGCTTTTTGGTATTGAGTATGACCGTGAAATTTATGCATTGGCATGTGCCAACATGCTTATTCATAAAGATGGAAAAACGAATTTGGAGCAGATGGATGCTAGAACTGAAACTTCTGGAAAATGGATTGCTAAACAAAATGTAACTAAAGTGTTGATGAATCCACCATATGAGAATAAATATGGTTGTATGAAGATTGTTGAGAATGTTCTTGATAACGTACCGGCACATACAATGTGTGGGTTCATTTTGCCGGATAAGAAGTTAGAAAAAGCGTCTAAGGCTCAAATGAAGCGTATTTTGAAACATCATAGATTGCGTAAGGTGATTAAATTGCCAGAAGATGTATTTTTTAATGTTGGTGTTACTACAAGCATTTTTATTTTTGAAACAGGAATTCCACAAGAGAAAAATGAATTTTTTGCCTGCTGGATGGAATCAGATGGTCTTGCGACTGTGAAGAATAAAGGTCGTCATGACGTTTATAATAAATGGTCAGCAATTGAAGACAAATGGGTTGATATTGTGATGAAACAGACAGGTGATGATACGTGCCAGTGGGTAAATCCAGAAGAACATTTATCTTATCAAATGCCACAAAAACCATTTGAAATTTTTGAAGAAGATTTCAGAAAAACCGCAATGGACTATATCATGTTTAAAAAAGGGATTGATACAAAAGATTTTGGAGAAAAATTGTTGGAGAGAGCAATGTATTCAAGTTGTGTGAGTGCAGATGATGAGGTGGTAACTGTGACAATGCAGAAAGGCGATGACAGTGATGGCAAAGATTGATACAAGTGGTTGGAAAGAGTTTGTTGTCGGGGAACTTTTTCCTAATATGGTCAAACCGTCTGTGTTACATATGCGTCAGGTTGTTGAAACGGACGAGGGAATCCGATATGTTGTACGAACTAAATTTAACAACGGAATTAAATGTCGTGTGCAACCAGTAGATGATGTGGAACCAAGTCCTGCTGGTGTTATTACATGGGGTGCTGAAAATGCATCCTTCTTCTATCAAGAAGAACCTTTTTTATCGGGACGTGATATTTATTATGTGGATACTAGGAAATATAGTGCTAATGTATGTAGATTTATTGCTACATGTTTGCAAACCATAGTATTTAAGTATCCGTATAATTTTGGACTTTTTCCGGAACTTTTAAAAGATGAACGAATTATGTTGCCTGTCGATAGTAAAGGTGAACTAAATTGGATGTATATGGAAGAATATATGCAGAAAGTTATGGAGGAAGTTGAAAGCAGTATTGAAAATCTGAGCCAAACAGATAATAGAAAACATGAAGTAAATATTTCTGAATGGAAAGAATTTGTTATTGGTGATTTGTTTGATATACATCCTACAAAATCTTATAAGAAAATCAATATTGAACTCTTTGAAGAAGATGGTACAAATCCAGTTGTTGTAAATACTGGGTTCAATAATGGAATTGGTGGTTATGCAAATTTAGAGTGTACCGAAAAAGCAGGGACTATTACATTTACAGATACTGCTGCTAAAAGTACAGATTCTTTCTTTTATCAGGAAAGAGATTTTATTGGTTATCCTCACGTGCAAGGAATGTATGCCAAAACACATGAGTGGACGAAAAATGAAGGACTATTTTTAAATTCTGTTATCAAGTCATTATTAAAAGGTCAATATGATTTTATTCGTAAAATGACTAGAGCGGAAATGTTAAAATTAAAAGTGAAATTGCCAGCAGTAATAAACAATGAAGAATGGATTCCTGATTGGAGTTATATGGAAAATTATATGCAGAGTACAATAGAAGTAGCTGAAAAAATGATGAATGATTTTGAAAAATTAAGTTGATATACGGACTTTATTCTTGGAGTAAAATCTGTTATATTTACATTGAACAATTAAATAAAAAAGTTCACGAGAGAATGTCCGATATGAAAGAATATCTACGCAATTTGGTGTAGAAAACCAAATTGTTTATGGACGCACAGCTTCTGGCAGAAGCGTATTCTGAAATAAAAATACGTGACAAACTATAAATAGTCAAGTGCTTTTTGAAAAAAGTTTGTGTGACAAAAAAGGGTAGCTTTAATAGACCATCTGAAAATATCGTATTTTAGATGGAATAGAAAAATATATGTAAGGCAGATATTAGCGAAGTTTCTGATTGTTAAAGTTAACATCTTGCCTCTCCAATGCATAGTTGACTCAAATCAGTTTCTTTGCATAATAAGTCGCAAAGGTCAAGTCAAAACGGATTAAGGGAAGGCAAGCATTAAGAAGCACATAGCGCAGTTGGGAAGAACCATGTTTTACCATTCTGTCGCCATGAGATTCTGTTCCGGAATCGTTAATACCGGGCTCAATTCCGGCAAATGCAAGTATCTGACCGGGATTTGAAAAGTTTGATATGTCACCATATTCAGCGTAAATAACAGCTGCTGAAATTGGACCGATACCAGGGATAGACATATAGTGAGGCTTTACTTCCTGAATAAGTCTGGTAATTTCGGTTTCAAGTATTTTTGTTTCTCTGCAGAGAGAATTGTACAAGGTTAGCAAGCTGTTTAATTCAATGTCAAAGATAGAATTATTAACGCCGACGGTGTTAGCAGCTAATTCTTTTAAACGAAGAAACTGTTGTATAGAAAACTTACCTCTTGAAACACAACGGAGCCTGTCATAGGAAGCAGAATTCATATGAGCCTTTTTTTCGGCAGAGCCATAGTTTTCAAGAAGATACAAAGCTGTTTTGGAAAGCCTCTCATTGAAAAAAAGGTTTAAATTCCGGGAAGGTATGATCTAAAACATTTTTTATCTTAACAAGATAAAAAGAACGCTGCCGAATTAAGCTTTCTCGCAAACGAGTTAGTGACTTTAAGGAATAAGCATGGTAAAATCCTTTTGAATGGGTTTTGTACTCGACAGTCATTAACCATCGAGCGATTGATTCGCAGTCAACAGAATCGGTTTTGGTTCGCCTTAAAGATGTAGATTTTATATATTCCTTGATAAGAACTGGATTAACTTCCATAAAGCTGTGGTTGGCATTTTCAAGGAAGAGTTCAAGATTGAGGGCATAATGGACAGTTGATTCAAACCCTATTTTTATATTCTCAGGATTGGAGGGAGAGTTAAAAGCAGTAAGCAGATGTTGAAAGCCTTGTTTATCATTGGTAAAGGTAAATTTAGAAACAATCTGTTGGCTGGCTACCGAAATGATGTAGCAATCGTGTTTGTACTTGGAAATATCAATTCCAACAAAGTACATGGACAATGGACATAGGGATTTATCTCCTGAAATAATATTTAGCACTGTTGTTTCCCACAGAGTATTCGGCTGTGTAATCACGTAAATAGAAACGTCAAGCGTTAACAAACGAATTACCAGTAATAGACGAAAAACTGTGGTCTGAGACATCTCGAAACAACCAAAGCTGTAATTAAATAGCTACAGATCCACAGTGCTTTAAGTATTATAATGGAATATTCAATAAAACCCAAGATGTTGGGAGAAAGGAGAATAATCCATTACCCTCAAAAGAGGATAATTGGATTATACGAGATTTAGATGATAGACATGATATCGAAATGGCTTTATCAAAATGCAGCAGCTATAATTATTTCATCATCAACATTATTGTTAATATCAATGATGTATTACCGAAAGGGAAATAGAGATGAACTGATGATGAAGGAGAAACGGTAGCATATGATTACCCCCCCTGATTTTTATCATCTTGCAGAATATGTAAATGACATGGTTTCTAAAATGGAGTTTGCAGTTTATCCCGAAGAAGCCGAAAAGAGACTATTACAGATGCATTTGAGAAATATGCTCACAAGTATTACACAGACAAGAAGATAGAATGGTTTCAAGACTATTCTATTGAAAGGGTTATAGAAAAATCAAAAGTGTCTGAAAAATGGAAGGACAATTTTGAGTTGATGAAACATAGAAAAAATGATTTTATGAATCTATCGATTTCCCAAAAGGTAATTAAAATACTTCAGGGTTAGGTGGAAATATATTTTTAAATTTCAAGAGTGATTTTCAGTGTGAGTTTAGGGGGATAGATTGAAAAAACAAAAGAAAAGGTGTACATTATCATTATAAATTATCTGATTTGTGTTATTGAATAACACTTAGGAGAATGTAAAATGATAAAAAATAATATCGAAGTTGATGTGAAAATTAAATGCATCGAAGCGGGAAAGACACAGGACCAGTTGGGAGAGAAAATTGGTACTACTGGCCAATATGTCAATCGTGTTATTAAAAAGCCCGATGGGGTGGTGAATAAGACCTTTATTAGCATGATGGAAGCGCTGGGTTACGACATAGAACTAACATATGTAAAAAGAAAACCTGATTGAGGAGATGATTTTTTATGGGCGAAAAGGTATATAGACCAATTCTGAAAGAGGGTGATCATCTTGTTAGGTCCAAGGATAATGAAAGTAGAGTTCGAGGTGTAAGTCAAGATGAGAACAATAAAACGACTGATATCGTTGAATGGGAGGAAGTTGCGATTGATGAACCTCAATATGAATATCCGATAGAACAATACGAGCAAGAGCGTGTCGAATTAACTCCTGAACAACAGCAACTTGCGCAAGCAGTTGGAGAAGCAATTGCTGCAGCAGCAATATATGGCATGGTTCAATTACATGAACATGTGGTTAGTCCTTGGTGGTATTCAAAAGCAAAACCGTGGATTAAAGGTAAGTGGGTAGATGCAAAGAACTTTGTCTCAGGTAAGACAAAAGTACAAGCAATTATCGAGAAAAAAGAAAAAAATGAGACTGGAATACAGTTAAGCGGTGATACACAGATAGATGAAATGTTAGACGCTGAATTTGAGAGTGTTCAATTAAATATGACTCCTGATGAAGCAAAGGAACATATGATGAAACTCATCTATCATATGCTAGGAACAGCTTATGAAATAAAGATTCTTAGCAATGCGCGAATAGTTGAGCATATTGAAGATGAGACAACTCAGATAGAAAAGAAGAAAGAAGCAGAAAGATTATTGGCAGAAAAGGTGTCTAATAATATCAACAAATTACTATCTGATGATACGTTGATGTTAGACGTTAATACTTCCAAACAACTATTTGGTTTGCTTGGTGGTGGTATTCGAATTAGTGGAGAATATGTGCCGGTAGAACTTGAAAAAGTGAATACTGCTATTGAATCGATGAAGAATGGTATTGGATAGATAAATTAAAATTCTATATAGAATTAAAAGTATTAAGAGGTGATTAATAGTGGCAGATGATTTGCTTAGAAAAGATTTAATTGCGCATAAGATATATTCCGCGTGGCAATTTATTGAATACACTGAAAAAAATATATCTACAGTACAGTATTGCGCAGATACATTGAATAATATAATTGGTAAAATGACAATGAAGACCATACGTTGGCAGCAGGACATTGCAGCCGACTTCGTAGATTGCGTAACGGAAGATGGTAAGAAAGTAAAAAAATTAGCTATAACAACTGAGAATTCTCCCGCTTATGAGTTACGAGTTGCCGGTGAAAAAGTAGATCCATGGTTCTTATTTGATAAGTTACTTAGAGATTTTTTTCAGTACACAATGAATGCGCTGGATTCTATGAGCCAGATAATAAATGCTGGTTTGTTAGCAAATAAGGGAAAAGCTGTAGATTCAGTGGATATCCAGATAATGACTAGAACATTTAATCAACAGACATATAGTGCCGCTTTTCCAAAGATGCAGACGTGGCTCAATAATATATCTCAATCTGATGAGTTTAAATATATTGAGGCAATAAACAATCGAACTAAGCACACTGCGGATATTGCCAACAAGCTTTCAATGGGTATTTTAGGAAGTTCAAATAAAACAGAAATAGGACCATTTTTCCGTAAAGATGTACAACACGAAAAGATGGAATTATCAGATCAACTTCAAGCAACATTGGATTTTTTGAATAAAACATGGAGCGATTTTTTAGTTTTATTTAAAGAAGAGTATGTTAGAGATGTATATACAGAAAATCGTAGACATAGTATATCTGGTGTTCGTCAACAGAAATTAAAAGAAGAACCAGACCAAGATTTGTCTTATGCGTATATATCGACTGAAAAGGATTTTGATTCCATGCCAGATGAAATCTATATCCTCTTAGTTAGCGATCGAGAAGAAAGTGTATATGTTCATGAATGCCCGTTTGATACAATTCTTGTCGCTGGTGAAGATAATATTAATGTGTTAGGAAGATATTGTGCAGATCAAATTATTGGTGATGATTGTCTGTTGCATTATCGTAAATATGTTAAAGACAAGACAGTAGTTGGAGGGGTGTGTATGGCATATCTTAGTCAAGAAAAGAATAAGGTATTTTATCACAGTAACCCTTACTTCGATGTGGAGTCTGTTTCTAACGATGAAGAATTCTTGAAAAGAACAATGCTACCATTTTAGTTTGTTAAGTGGGTTCACTTTTTAACGTTAATAACGTTAAATTGTATGTAGATGTGTTTCCGCAAACGACCGGTTTGATATGACATTCATGCAGTCGTGTCCAGCCATGTGGAGAGTGTGGTGTTGATGATGAGGAAAGATAAATGAGTGCAAGAAAATGGCATGTTTCCGAGCTGTTTTGTGTAGTAGAATTTTCCAGAAAAACTTGATTTTTTTTAGAAAAACATAGCCACTGTAAAAATGGGCAGATGGTTAGGATATAGATTAGATGTTATGGAAGGAGAAGTGGGAATGGCTGAAATAAAATTTTTATTGAAGTTTGGAAAGAGAGAACATTTGGAGAGTTTAGTAAAGGGCAGTATCTATTGCTCTAATGCCATCACTTTCTGGGGAATTGAGGATAAACTAAAAATAAAAGGACAAGGTGATATTCTTGAAGCTGGAACAAGAATGTTTGCTCAAAAAATGATGATACAGGATCCAGATACTAAAGAAGTGATTGCAAAATGTGGAAAAGCAAGTGGGCTAGTTAGAATTGAGCCGGCAGAAAAGATACCAGTATTTTGTATGTTTGCTGTTTTGGAGGAAGACTGTAAAGTTAACGAATATGAAAATGTAATTATTAATCTTTCGGAGGATAAAAAGCAAACGATTAAGGAGCACTTTCCAAAAGCTGATGCAGTTGTCATCATACCAAATCCAGAAGTGTTTATTGAAGATGTAAGAAAAAGTATCGGCACTGAGATTAAGGCAGAGAAAGTAAATTATTTTCATATTGATAAAGGGCTCGAAACTAAAGATGGAAGAATAGCTATGGATATGGAATACATGAAATATTTGATGCAGGATGTGCAACCAGTAAAAGTTGACGGAGCAACAAAATATGTTTTGCATGCTGATTATGCGTATAGAGTGTTATTTTGCAAGGATATATTTTTTAAGAAAGAACAGGAATATAGGATTGTATTGCCAAATGAGATAATAGATATTGGAAAAAGTTATCCAGTACAGTTCTCATCAGATTATGAAGTTATTGATTTGAATACTTTTTTTAAAAATTAGATAAGGAATTAAATATGATTATTTGGATAGATGGAACATATGGTGTAGGAAAAACAACAGTAGCAAAGCAATTGAAGAAAAAATGGGGGAGTGAGACCGAACTGTTGGAGGCAGATGAATATATTAACGAAACAATAAAAAAGATTGTTGAAGAAGCAAAAGCGTCTCATACAACGCCAAATATTGGTGGAAATATACCACAGAATAATATGAGGTTTTTAAAAGATTTTAAGAAAATAATAGAAGAAAAATATGAAGTTAAAAATAAAAGATTGATTGTTGATATGGCTTTGACAGAGATTGAGTGTAAAGAGAATCTTTTCGATTTGTTGCGAATGGAAGGAAAGAATATAGTGCATTTTATTTTGACAGCTCATGAGAAAATTCTTCGAGAACGAATTAAACAGGATAAAGACAGAATGAAAGAACTGGCATTAGATGAACTTGAGGCTAATATACAATTTTTAAAAGATAGTTATCCGGATGCAATATGGATTCAGACAGATAACGGTTATGTTGATGATATTGCAGAAGAGATAATTGAAATAATTAAGTTAATGGAACATTAAAGGTGAAATTAAAAAGCGACCACAGGTAGAGGAAAATATATATAGGATATTGAATGATAAGAGATTTGTATATCAGTTTACTCCCGGGGAGTTTGAAGAGGTCGTGGAAGAAGTGTTTAAAAGACAAGGTTTTCAAACTCGTTTGACACCTCAAACACGAGATGGAGGGAAAGACATCATCGTAACAAAAAGCATTTTAGGTAGACCTGTCATGTTTTTGATTGAATGTAAAAGGTATAATGAGATGAATAAAATAGGTGTTGATATTGTTCGAGCTTTATATGGTGTGCAAACAGCAGAAAGGGCAAATAAGGCAATTATCGTGACGTCTTCTTATTTTACAGAAGATGCTCAGAGATTTGTAGAACAACAGAAAACAATGATAGATTTATTTGATATTGATGATTTGATTAGATTAATGGAAAATAGTATTCAAGATGAACAAGGTAATTTTTAGTTGACATAAGGAGAACAGAAAAATATGAAAAAATATTATGCAGAAAGACATGGTTTACTTACACAGCAACTACAGATAGATTTTGATGAGTTATTACAATATTTCAGACAAGTACATAAATATTTTTATGATAAAGAGTATTTTGAAGTGGCTACAAGAGGAGTGTGGAGACAAATTCCATATACGCAGGATTCGGAGCAGGTTTTACCGCCAAGTCTGTTGCCCTCGCCGGAAGTGTATTTTGCAACGCGCTTACAAAACAAAGAGGTTTGGCCAATTTGGCAATATCTCGAAGAATATGATGAACAGACATTATTTTCGGTGATTGAGATTTTATACGACCATATTGGTGTTTATAACTATGAAACAGCTGAATTTGAAAATGCAGCACAAAAGGCAGAATTTGCAGAACAGATTAATAATATCTTACGTGCGTATAAAGAGGGGTATTATCTTGAGCCAACAAATGGATTTATAATGCAAATGCCTAACGGTGCATTGCGTGAGCAGTTAGAATATGATGGTTCTGATTTGCCTGATTCGGTATATGAGCAATTAGCAACAGCTACAGAAATGTATTATCGTTTTGATGCCAATTTGGAACAAAAAAAGAAGGCTATTAACATTCTTGCTGATATTTTGGAAAGCGAACGTGAAGAAGTAAAAGATATTTTAAATGCTGAGTATGAAGTTCCTAAAAATGAACATGATAAGTTGATTTTTGGTATAGTTAACGGCTATAATGTTCGCCATAATCGTGCGGATCAAAAGAGTGATTATAGCAAGGAAATATGGTACGATTGGATGATGCAATATTATACTAGCGTAATAATTGTATTTTACAAGCTGAAAAATAAGCATACTGGTATTGACTTTTAAAATGGTGGGATAAGTGCTATTTACCTAAGCGAGATATGAATCATTACCCCAAAGGTGACAGTTTTGCTAGTATAGATGCTGGTGGCATAAATTGGTGGACATGAAAATGATATTATATTAAAATAATATTCAAAAGAAAGCATATAAAAGTAACCCATCAACTGTTTAACAGAGCCAACAAAATTAAGGTTTTTTCACGAAGATATGAAAAAGAATAGAGAGGAAATTCAATTTGAAAAAGAAGAAAGATGAAGTAACAATCCGCTCTAGCGCAGCGGAATATTTAACCTATGTTGCCTCTGTTGGTAACGAACAGGACAGCATTGAGATGCGCTATGAAGATGAGAATATATGGCTGACACAGAAGATGATGGCGATACTATATGATGTTGGATTACCGACCATAAATGAACATATCAAAAATTTTATGCGGATAGTGAATTAGAAGAGGATGCAACTATTCGGAATTTCCGAATAGTTCAAAAGGAAGGTTCTCGTCAAGTGACTCGTAATACAAAGCACTACAATCTTCAAATGATTATCGCAGTTGGCTTTAAAGTGAATAATGAGCGAGCAGTGCAGTTTCGCAAGTGGGCCAATGGTATCGTGAAGGACTACACCATCAAAGGCTGGGTCATAGATGATGAGCGTCTGAAAAATGGTGGCTCTGTGCTTACAGTAGAATACTTCGATCGTTTGCTTGAGCAGATTCGAGAAATCCGTCTGTCTGAGCGTAGATTTTGCAAAAGATAACAGACATTTGTGCGACAGCACTTGATTATGACCGAATTGCAAAAACAACTAAGCAGTTTTTTGATAAGGTACAAAATAAAATATATTATGCAGTTCACGGACATACAGCAGCAGAATTAATTTACGAACGTGCGGATGCGGAAAAACCACATATGGGACTCACAACATGGACAGCAGCTCCGGAAGGTAAAGTAGTAAAAAGTGATGTAAATATAGCGAAAAATTATCTTTCAGAACAGGAAATGCGGTCATTAGAACGTATTGTATCGGCTTATCTGGATTTGGCAGAGGATCGTGCAGAACGCCATATTCCAATGACGATGGAGGACTGGTCAAAGTATCTGGATTTATTTCTGATGGCAGATGACAGAGAAGTCCTTCAGGATGCAGGCAAAATCACAGCAGAGATTTCAAAGGCAAAAGCTGAGACCGAATTTGAAAAATACCGCGTCATTCAGGACAGATTATTTGTGTCGGACTTTGATAAGTATATGCTTGAATTAGAGGAAAGCACAAAGAAATGATGGTGCAAGAAGAATATGAGATGCTTACAATAGAAGAACAGTTAAGAACGGTGATTCAGGACAATAATCAGGTATGGATATTGAAATTAATCAATATATTTTCGGATTATTTATAAAGGTATATAGAATTAAAGAGAATGAGAGGTGTTAGTTATGTTAAATGAAGAAAAAAGAATCTGGGGAATACATACTCAGGATGATAATCTGTTTCTTAAGAACGATGTAATTGCAATCGGATGGAGTGATATGGGTGACCTAGGCAATATCGATGCAAACAGAGATGCTTTTAAAGAAAAGTACACACAGATATATCCTGATGCGAAGAAAGGGAGCATTGCAACTGGGGCGGGAATGCTGTATCGCTTTTGTCACGAAATTCAGGTTGGTGATTATGTCGTATTTCCTTCAAAGAGTAATCGTGAAGTGAACATAGGTGTTGTTGAAAGTGAATATATATATGATTCAAATCAGCCTGAATATGTACAAACCAGAAAAGTGAAGTGGTTGCAACATTTGCCTCGTATGGTGTTTTCACAGGGGGCTCTTTATGAGATTGGATCGGCGATGTCATTGTTTTCAGTAAAGAATTACGCTGATGAATTTTTGAGTGTGCTTGATAAGGATTTTATGAAGAACTATTCATCTGATTCTGAGGATGAGAGTGTTGGCGCAACAGCAGATGATATTATTGAGGGCACAAAGGACTTCATATTAAAAGAGTTAAGCCGTCAGCTTAAGGGTTATGACTTGGAAGGATTTGTCGCGGATCTTCTTCGGGCAATGGGATACAGAACAACCATATCACCACAAGGTGGGGATAGTGGGATAGACATTACTGCATATAAAGATGAGCTTCCACCTCGTATTCTTGTTCAAGTTAAAAGTCAAGATGGAGATATAAAGGAAACAACCATTCAGTCATTGAAAGGTGCAATGAGAGAAGGCGATTATGGTCTGTTTGTAACTCTTTCAAATTACACGAAGAATGCGCAGAAGTATCTTGATAGTACTCCAATTATTCGTGGTATCAATGGTACAGAACTGGTTGAACTTATTTTGAAATACTATGATGATTTGAGTGATAAATACAGGAAGATGATTCCACTTAAACAGGTCTATATTCCAATTGCAAAGGAGGAGCAATGATATGAGAAATGTAGAAAAAACCAATGTACCGAATCCGTGTCCTGATCAGGTTGAGCGTTATTTGCGTGCTTGGGATGAACTTGAAAATTATTATTTACAGGAAAATGCGCTGGATAAACTCTTTTTTAAACTCTGCCCTGAGAATACTGAAATGTCTGACATTCTTTTGAAGGTTGCAGTACTAAATGAATTTTACAGTACAAATATTTTTTCTGTATACTCAGTAGCAAAGCACATCTTATCATTGAATATTGACGCCCGTCTGGATTCTGGCGACGTTACGCTTGTTCAAGATTTGCAGAAGGTAACTATCAACGGAGTCGAGAAGAATTTCTATTCATTTTCAACGAAGTATTGTAGTCATCATAAACCGCTCGATTATCCAATTTATGATAGCTATGTAGAAAAGGTTCTGTGTTACTTTCGAGATAGAGATAAATTTTCAAATTTTAAAAAATGTGAACTTAAAAATTATGAAAAGTTCAAAGAAATACTGATTGAGTTCAGAACTTTTTATGCTTTAGAAGAGTATAACTTGAAAGAAATTGATAAGTATATATGGCAGCTAGGAAAGCGTTATTTTCCTAATAACTATGGAAAGAAAAAGTAGGCATGAGTGAAGGGGGAAATATAAATAATGGGCGTGCGATACGGTTGAGGAGTTTCTTCATTTTGTTAATCCTAAGATGCGAGCTTAGATATTTGGATTATTGGGGATTCTCTAAAAGAAGAGATACAGACTGCAAAGGATAGAAGAAAGGATTTCATAGAAAGGGTGATGAAAGATGAGAACATTTGATGATATGCTTTCTAAGCAGTTACAGGATGAAGAATTTAAAAAAGAATATGATGCAATCCAGCCAGAGATGGATGTTATAAGGGCTATCGTAGATGCTCGTACTTCTCAGAATATGACGCAGAAGGAGTTGGCAGAGCGTACTGGTATTAATCAAGCAGATATCAGCAAACTTGAGAATGGAACAAGGAATCCTTCTGTTAATTTGCTTAAAAGCTTAGCAGATGGCATGGGGATGGCTCTCAAGATTGAGTTTGTGCCAAAACAGAAAGTGTAATTATATGACATCACTAGTTTGTTGGCTAGTGATGTTTTTTATAGGTTTTAAGTTAAGTGTGAAACGTATTAGAAGCATTAAACATGGGCAGCAGCTCCGGAAGGTAAAGTGGTAAAAAGTGATGTAAATATAGCAATAAATTATATGTAAGTTGAAACGTAGATTGGAGGATATTTGTATGGAAGTTTCAAAGAAAGATTGGAAATTATTCAGAGCTTGCATTGGCGGATGGCAGGAAGCATATATGGAGCGTTTGACTAAAGAATATATAGATTTGTTAAGTGGAGACGAGAACGCTTCTGATAAGTTTTTGGAGCTGGAAGAGCGCATAAAAAAGGATAAGAAACATCCGGGAGTAATGCTTGAACTAAGTAAAGAAAATATGATTTTTGATATTGTGGCACTGATTAATAGAGATGTAATTACGGTTGCAGATTTAAAGAATTTTAGTGATGAATTAAAAGAATATGTGAATTACCTTTTGCATAGATAACGGAGGGTATTAAGCACATAAGAATTGCAGGTGATATTTGTAGTAGGATTGTGCCATTCATGCTATACTAAAGTATAAATGTATCAAAGCGATTAAAACATGAAAATATTTTGAAGAAATGAGGAACAATATGTATGAAGAATCAAAACCGCATGTTGTGAAGTCACATGACATCGGATTGGATTCCGATTATGTGAGTTGGGTTCATGATGAGAAGCAGCGTTATGTGTCCGCACAGATAAAATCAGCGGTCAAAGTAAATACAGAGCAGCTTTTCTTTAACTGGCAGTTGGGGCGGGATTTGGTTGAGAGAAAAGCAGAGGAGAAATGGGGAAAAGGAATTGTGGAGCAGCTTAGTCTTGATCTGCAGAATGAATTTCCCGAAGCGAAAGGATTTTCGGCAAGAAATCTTTGGAATATGAAAAAATGGTATCTATTCTATTCCGGAAAGGAGAACTTTTCAGAACTGGCACATCGTATGGAGGAAAGTCTTGATATGAAAGGCTTGAAGCTACAGCAGGTTGGCATGGAAATTGACGAAAAGCAAAAACTGCACCAACTTGGTGCAGAAATGGAATTTCCTTCTGTTTTTGGATTTGTGCCATGGGGACATCATATAGAAATAGTTACGAAGTGCAAAACGATAGAGGAGGCTTTGTTCTATGTCAGAAAAACGATAGAGGAGAGTTGGAGCAGAAGCGTCCTGATTGATCATATAAAGGCTCATTTATATCAATCATCGGGTAATGCCTTGACGAATTTCGCTGAAAAACTTCCGACAATACAGGGAAAACTGGCACAGGAGATTGTCAAGGATACTTATGATTTTGGGTTTGTTTCATTACCGGCAGGATATGATGAAAAAGAATTAGAGGATGCTTTGGAACAGAACATAACAAGATTTTTGCTGGAACTTGGATCTGGTTTCGCTTTTATTGGACGTCAGAAAGAGATTATTGTAGCAGGAAAAACCAGAAAGATTGATATGCTTTTTTATCATATAAAACTTCGATGCTATGTTGTCGTTGAGTTAAAAGCGGTATCGTTTGAACCGGAATTTGCCGGAAAACTGAATTTTTATGTGAATGCAGTAAATCAGTTAATGAAAACGGATGATGACAATCCGACGATAGGACTGCTTATATGCAAGGATAAGGATCAAACGGAGGTACAATGGGCGTTTCAGGGAATTGAAACTCCTATGGGAGTTGCAACTTATGATAACATTCGGATGAATGAGATTAAGTCTCAGCTGCCATCGGAGGAAGCTATTCAGAAACGCCTGGAACAGGCAGAAGAAGAATATCTGCTGAAATTGCAGGAAAAGAATAAGTAGATTTGATACAACGGCATCGTTATAAAGGAGTCACTAATGTTGCTAAGTGGCTCTTTTTTTTATGCGATAAATCGCACCAATATACTGCGAAACATGATTCTAAAAAGATTATTTTTAATATTACCCCCCCACAAATTTGAGAAAAACTCTCACCTGCACCTATTGATTTTTACCTCAAAATTCAGTAATATAAAAGAGGTTAGGCAAGACTAACCAAAAAGTGAATAAATCATGTGGACTCCTCGTATTAGGTTGTGAATCCTGAACGCATCCTATGCAGAATTGAATGAAATTCTTGCGGGGAGTACTATTATTTTGTGGAAAAGGAGATAGTGTTACGATGAATTTTTTGGAAATTGAAAAAGTAGTTGGACGTGAGATTTTGGATTCGAGAGGCAATCCGACGGTAGAAGCAGAGGTAACTTTGGTAGATGGAACCGTGGGAAGAGGTACTGCTCCAAGTGGTGCGTCTACAGGTGAGTTTGAGGCACTGGAACTGAGAGACGGCGACAAGGACCGTTATCTTGGCAAGGGTGTTGAAAAAGCTGTCAACAACATCAATACTGTGATTAATGAGGTCCTTACGGGTTTAGATGCGTCTGATATTTATGCTATTGATAAGGCAATGATTGATGCAGATGGTACGAAAGATAAATCAAAGCTTGGTGCCAATGCGATTTTGGCTGTGTCTATTGCAACAGCAAGAGCGGCATCGATTGCGTTAGACATTCCGTTGTACCGCTTTTTGGGTGGCATTTCAGGCAACCGTCTTCCGGTACCTATGATGAATATTTTAAATGGTGGCGCTCACGCAGATTCAGCTGTTGATACGCAGGAATTTATGATTATGCCGGTTGGCGCGCCATCGTTTAAAGAAGCACTTCGTTGGTGTGCAGAGGTTTTCCATAAGCTGAAATCTCTGATTAAAGATATGGGAGATGTAACAGCGGTTGGTGATGAAGGTGGATTTGCACCAAACAAACTTACTTCCGATGAAGAAGCTATTGAGAAAATTCTGGAGGCTGTTAAGGCTGCCGGATTTGAACCGGGAAAAGATTTTATGATTGCTATGGATGCAGCTTCTTCCGAATGGAAATCGGAAAAAGGAATTGGTTATTATAAACAGCCAAAATCCGGCAAAGAATTTACTTCGGATGAGCTGATTGAACATTGGGAATCTCTCATTGACAAGTATCCGATTATTTCTATCGAAGATGGTTTGGATGAGGAAGATTGGGAAGGCTGGAAGAAGATGACTGAAAAGATTGGTCATAAGGTTCAGCTTGTAGGAGATGACCTTTTTGTTACAAATACAGAGAGACTTTCCAAGGGTATTAAAATGGGAGCAGGTAACTCCATTTTGATCAAATTAAACCAGATTGGTTCGGTGTCAGAAACATTGGAGGCTATTAAGATGGCGCACAATGCAGGATATACAGCCATTTCTTCCCACCGCTCCGGTGAGACAGCAGACACAACTATCGCAGACCTTGCGGTAGCACTGAATACATGTCAGATTAAGACAGGTGCTCCTTCGAGATCCGAGCGTGTAGCAAAATACAACCAGCTTCTCCGCATTGAAGAAGAATTAGGTGCCAGTGCAGTGTACCCGGGTATGGATGCATTTCATGTAGGTAAATAATAGAATTAAAAACAGACGATGAAAAGATTTCCGGTACATGAATATATGTGTGCCGGAAATTTTTGTACGTTGAAATTGAAAAGAAGGGCAGACGGTTTTGGTGCAAAGCTCGACGCAGGATATTGCGAAAACCATATTTTGGTGATATGATTATTGCAGTGTTGTGATAGAATGTTGGCTAAGCGCTGTTAAAGTGCTAGATACTTATGGGTACGGACAAAATAATACAAGGAAGGTGAATCTATGTTATTCATATGTTATCCCAAATGTTCAACCTGCAAAAAGGCAAAAAAGTGGTTAGACGAGCATCATTTAAATTACACGGAGCGTCATATTGTAGAGGAAAATCCATCGTATGATGAACTAAAAGAATGGGTTTCTAAAAGTGGGCTTCCTCTAAAAAAATTCTTTAATACAAGCGGATTGTTGTACAAGGAGATGAAGTTGAAGGATAAACTTCCGACAATGAGCGAAGACGAGCAGCTTCAATTGCTGGCAACCAATGGAATGCTTGTCAAACGTCCGCTGGTTATTGGGGATGAAGCAATTCTTGTTGGTTTTAAGGAAAATGAGTGGAGTGAAAAATTGGAATGAAAATATAAGTGAGGGGGGAATAGTATATGGAGAAAATATATATATGGATAATTGCATTAATGGTGCTTTCTGCGTTAGTAACCATTATTAAGCCGAGGATAAAAGGAAAAATGGGTGAAGCAACGGTAAGTATGTTGTTGAAAAAGTTGGACAAAAATAAGTATCAGGTAGTTAATGATGTTTTGTTGAGTGCAGAGGGTGGAAATACACGTACAACGCAGATTGATCATGTGGTTGTTTCAATTTACGGTATATTTTCAATTGAAACCAAGAATTATAAAGGACAGATTTATGGTTTGGAGTCTTCGGCAAAGTGGACACAAAACATTTACGGTCACAAATATTCATTTATGAATCCCATATATCAGAATTATGCGCATGTAAAGGCGTTAAATGCCCTACTTCAAAGTCATGGTTATGAAAATATTCCGGTTTTCTCAATTGTGACTTTTCCTGGAGATGCTGTGCTAAAAATAAAGACAACAAAATCGCAGGTTGTGAAGTGGGGAGCAGTTACAAAGACGGTCAAAAAACTTTCTGTTCAATCGGTTCTTTCGAGAGAGGATATGGATAAGATTCTGGCAATACTTACAAATTATATGAGTACCAGGACGGATGCGCGTAAACACGTGAATGAAATAAAAGAAGCAAAATATGTTAAGAAGCAGAAAGAGAAATCAGGAATGTGCCCAAAATGTGCGGGCGCGTTAGTCTTACGCAATGGCAAATATGGCAAGTTTTATGGATGCAGTAATTATCCGAAATGCAGATATACGGCACCGGTAAAATAAGATACTTTTCAAAGCTAGATAAAACAAAGAGGACTTGACAAACATAAATCTTTCTGATATGTTATAATGATTTAGCAAAGATGTTAAATGGGAAGGTATGGGGATAAAAGGAGGAAAAATATGTATCATTTTCAGTATGTAGCAAAAAAAGAGCTTAAACCGGCAAAAAAACAGCTTATGGAACTAATACACAAGGTGCAGGATGAAGTTCGAGATAGTTTTACCTTTCAGTATAAATTTGTTGGGAGTGTACAAAGAAATATGGTAACGTGGGATGTAAAGAGTAATGCCGGTTTTGATTTTGATGTAAATATCATGGTAAATGACGATGACAAGGATTTCGAGGCAGAAAAAATTAAAAACAAACTTATGTGTGCATTCAACAAGTATGCTAGAAAGTACGGATATGATTTTTGCGAGGATAGTACGAGAGTTTTTACAATTAAAGTGAAAGATAGAAAAAATTCTAGGATTCGTCATAGTTGTGATTTTGCAATTGTGAATGATTATGGTAACAATCAGCAGAAGTACATACGTTACAATAAGAAAAGAAAAAATTATACGTGGGAAGAACAAACAAAAGGATTTTATTGTCTCCCTGAAAAGATAGAATTTTGTAAAGATAATCAATTATGGCAGGAAGTTAGAGAGATATATCTGGATAAGAAGAATTATAATATGGACAGTAACAAGAAATCTAGGTCGATATTTGCGGAAACAATTCATGAAGTCTGCCATAGAAATGGATTTTACGATTAGCACAATAAAGGAGAGGAAGAAAGTGATGAGGACGGAGACAGTAACATTAACGAATATGTGTATGGTTTACGATGATGCGGGAAATGTTTTGGTTCAGGACAAAGTGGATAAAAAGTGGTCAGGACTTACATTTCCGGGCGGACATATTGAGAAGGGCGAATCGTTTGTAGATTCGGTTATTCGTGAAGTTTATGAGGAGACCGGACTCACGATAGAAAAGCCGAGAATCTGTGGCACAAAAGACTGGCTGCGGGATGACGGCTCAAGGTATCTTGTTGTTTTTTATAAAACAAATCAATTCAGCGGTGAACTCAAATCCTCACATGAAGGGGAAGTAAAGTGGATGCCGTTAGAAGAGATGAAAAAGGGAAAACTTGCGAATGGAATGGATGATATGCTTCGCGTATTTTTAGAAGAAGATATCAATGAATTTCATTACCGCAGAGAAGATGGTGTCTGGAAATATGAGCTGAAATAATGGAGGGTGTATTATGCAAATTGAGACGGAGCGTTTAATTCTTCGTGAGATGAACGAAGAAGATTTTGATGACTTATATTGTGTGCTTGCGGATTCGGATATTATGCAGTATTATCCGTATACTTTTGATGAAAAAAGAGTCCGTGGATGGATTGAAAAAAATCAGGAACGGTACCAGATTTTTGGTTTTGGATTGTGGGCTGTGTGCCTAAAAGAAAATGGAAAAATGATTGGTGACTGCGGGCTCACACTGCAACCGATTGGAAATACGATTAAGCCGGAAATTGGTTACCATATTCAAAAAACATATCAGAGAAAAGGATATGCAAAAGAAGCAGCAATTGCCGTAAGAGACTGGGCTTTTACACATACGCCGTTTCAGACGATTTATTCTTATATGAATAGCACAAATCTCCCATCGATGCAGACGGCACAGGCGTATGGATGTCAACGGGTTGATGAATTTGTGGATGCGGAAAAAGAAAAAACGACAGTGTTTGCCCTCTCGAAAAAAACATGGCTTGAAAAGTATAAAATGAGGCAGGAAAAAGGGGCGCCTCTTTATCAGTATTTTCCATGTCAAAAAGAAAAAATGGCGATTGAACAAATTGAAAATCTTCGACAGGGAAACCTGCCTTTTCAGATAACGTCTGCAAAAAATACATTTGATGGTATTTGTGTGGAATATGATTTGCAGTCTGCGTATGCCGGATTTCCATGTGTGAAGTCGCTTACCTTTGGTGGAAAAACGGATGCTGTTTGCAAGCGAGTGCTCTGGAATCTTTGCAAAGAAAAGCAAATTGATTGTTATCAATTGATACCGCAGGCAGAACAGGAAAGAGTGCAGTTAAAGGATGCGGATTTTAAAATTAATGACGAGGAAGAAGTAGATTTGCTGATTCGGCTTGTTGAGCGAATTTGTTATAGTCAGGAGAAAATTGATGAGTGTTGTGAACGCTTTCAAGTTATGATTTCGATGGGAAATGTGGACGCCGGAATTATTGAGGAGATTCTTTCGGTTGTTGCTGACCAGCTGACAGATACTTATTTTTTGAAAATTTCCATGAATCAGTTGTGTAATAGAATGCAGAGAGAAGCGCAGAGAGTTTCACTTCCAAAACAGGTAGAGAAGTTGATTGAAGATGTAAGTCAGATGGTGGAACGCGTAAATCAATCGCTGCAGGAATTGACGGAGTCTGTGCCGGACTCTGCGAAAAAGGGCTTGATTCACAAAAATGATGTAGAGCGTATTACAAAATCAATTGAGAGCGCTAAAAAGATTTTGCAAATTGTCAATCATATTGAGTGGTATGCAGACAATACGCATTGATTAGAAGGAATCACATAAAAAATAACACACAAAAGATACTAGAAACTAATAGTAATTTTATAGAATGTTCGTTGTATAATTCCCACAAAGTATTAGAATGAAGTTAGAGAGTTTTGAGAGGAATGAAAGGAGTCATTCTATGAAGAGAAAAAGTCAAAAGGCGATGGCACTTCTCACGGTAACAGCACTTAGTATTTCGAGTGTTTTTACAATGCCTGCAAGTGCTAAATCAGCGAAACCAAAGTTAAGCAAGAAGCGTATTACCATGTGGGCTGGGACTAAGAAAAAAGTAACAATTAAAAATGCAAAAGCAGTAAAAAAAGTGGTGTGGAAAAGTAGCAAAAAATCGGTTGTTATCCTGAAGAAAAAGACGAAAAAGTCAGTTCAGTTAGTTGCCAAAAAAGCAGGGAAAGCTACGGTGACAGCGAAGGTAAAAGCAGGATGGAAAATGTATAAACTTTCGTGCAAAGTTACGGTTAAGAAAAAGACAGGAACTACCGTTGTTCCACCGGTGAATACACAAGAACCTGCGGTAGTAAATCCGGGGGATTCTTCCTCTGTGGTAAAAACTGCGGAGCCTGTGAAAGAGCCGACAGAAGAGCCAACAAGGAAGCCGGCAGTGACAGCAACTGCAGGTCCAACGGCGACCCCGACTGCGGTGCCAACGCAGAAGCCGACTGCGACCCCGACTACGGCACCAACAACGGTACCGACTCAGACACCAACGGCTGCACCGACCCAGAATCCGGCGACGGAGAAAGTGACGCTTGCAATTGACAATACGTTTATTAATTCTTCTGCGTATTCGAGTGTGTGGAATGGAACGGTTTATAACCTGCTTCCACTGATTACGGCATCCGGACACAAAGTATCGGATTTTACACAGGTAAATGTTACAATCAACCTTTTGGATGCAAACAAAAATATTATTGAAAATACAGGTGGCGCATCGATTAAGTTGTCAGTTAAAAACAGCGACTGGGCTGGTTTTGTTGATGCCAATGGTATGCAGAGCGGTAAGGAGCAGGGCTTACAGTTAGATGCTTACCCGAGCGGACAGACGGCACTTTATTTGGTTGTTCAGAATTCTACAGAGGCGGTGAAATACATTCAGATTACATCTGTTGTTATGGAGAACAAAGGGAAAAAAGATGCGACGGAGGCAATTGGATCGTATCAATCGCTTGCGTCTCTCGGTGAGAAATATGGTTTCAAATTTGGAACAAATATCAATGAGGCGGCACTGAAAAATACTGAGCTTACCAAACTCATTAAGTATCATTTTAACAGTACGACGTTCAGTAATGAAATGAAGGCGTATTCGCTTTTGAGCCAGTCTGCTTCACAAAATGCATATGTGGATGAAAATTCACCGGCAGTTATGAACTTTACAAAGGCAGATTCGATGGTTGCGTATGCGGTTGAAAACGGATTATCCATTCGCGGTCATGTGCTTACCTGGGATGCCGATATGTGCGATTGGTTTTTCCGCGAAGGCTATAAGAAGGATGGTGCTTATGTCAGCGCAGACGTCATGAAAAATCGTCTGAAGATGTATATTGATGAAGTAATGACGCATTTTGAAGAAAAATATCCGGGCGCGATTTACTGCTGGGATGTTGTTAATGAAGCGGTTGCCGACAATGCGGGTGAATTTGCGGATGATGATGTGCGTCATGTACGGCAGGTTCGCGGTGGCAAGACGAATCTTTTCTACGATTACATTGGCAGTGATTATGTGGAGCTTGCGTTCCGGTATGCATATGAGACAAGAGCAAAATTACAGGCGGCAAACAGTAAGACAAATATTAAGTTGTTCTACAATGATTACAACACGTTTGCAACCTACGGCGCAAATAAGAGAGATGCCATTATTCAACTGGTAAAGAGCGTCAACAGTTTTGCATCCGATGGAAATGGCGGTTACCTGAAGCTCTGCGATGGAATTGGTATGCAGAGTTACATCGGTGGCTATGGACAGCAGAGTGGATGTATGAACGACAATGACATTACCTTAGTGAAAAATGCGATTGAGAAATTTGCAGAAAATAATGTTGAAGTTCACGTAACAGAACTTGCCGTCCGCAATTACGATAATGATGCAGAGCCGGAGCATGCAGCCTTTTACAAGAAACTCGTGCAGACATATGTGGATATTAACAAGGCGGCACAGGCAGCAGGAAAGACCGGACCGATTACGAGCCTTTCCATTTGGGGCTTGTTTGACGCACCGTATCTGTCAACGGCAGATTACAGCTACAAAATGAACGGACCATACTGTGGTTTGTTTACTGAATTGTATCAGCCGAAACAATCCTTTAAGGAAGTTTATGAGGTATTAGCGGCAGAGTAAAATACAAGCAAAGTCTTTCTACGAAATTACGGAAAACAAAAAAAGTGCCGGAGCATCGCAGTGGAAAATGCGAATTTCCGGCACTTTTTTCTTTATTATTTTGCAGCTATTACGCTGACTTTAATTTTAGCGGTTACACCATTTTGGGCAACGGCATAAATTGTCGCATGCCCTGCTTTTTTTGCTCTGATTTTACCCTTCTTTGATACGGTCAGTACAGAGGAATCGCTCACAAGGTAGCGGATTTTTTGAATGTGCCAGCAGGTTTTTTTCCCTTTTGGTACAATTACTTTTGCTCGTATTTTCTTAGTGCTTCCGATTTTTAAGGAAAGTTTTTTGCCACTGCGGATTTTTACGCGCGAAGGATTTTCATAAGTTTTACTTCCTTTCGTCAGCGAATGTAATTCCAGTGATTTACTGATTGCAGTTTTTTTCTTCCCGATAATGCGGTAAGCCGTAATACGGTATTTATACCACGTATCTTTCTCGCATTTTTTGTGAGTATAAGAAGTGGTTAATCGGTTTTTAATATCGGCAATTTTCTTTACTTTACGCTCTTTTCCGTTTTCGTTGCAGGCAGAGGCGTAAATGAAATATCCGTCCGCATTTTTTACCGGATTCCAGAATAGTTGGTTAGCGTTTTTACTCGCTTTTACCGGTTGAATCAGCTTTTTGCTTACGGAAATTTTGACTGTTTTTTTTGTCGGTGCAACGGTTGGTGCAGCGGTTGGAACAGTAGTCGGTGCTATGGTTGGTGCCACCGTTGGAGTCGCTGTTGCCCGCTGCGTTGGAGTGACAGTCGGCGTAGTGGTTGGTGTAGCAGTCGGTGTAGCAGTTGGAGTCGGGCTTGGTGATGGTGATGGTGTCTGTCCCACCTCGGTTGGTTCCGGCAGGGGTATGTATTTATCGTAATAAACCTTAAGTATCGTGGCATTGTTTGGCTTAACAATTCCAAATGTAGTAGTATCATCTCCACCCTGCATATATCCATCGGGCTCCTTAATTTCTGCATAAACGGTCTTCCCAATGTAGGTTGGTGGACTTACGTATTCGTTCAGCAGTTTATAGTTACCATCTTCTGTTTCCTGATAGTAGAGTACCTTATAGGTTGTTTTCTCTGGTTCATAATACAAATTCATTTGGTAATGTGTATCCGCGTTTTCGAGTGTGACAGAGGAATCCTGCGGTGTGATTGTGCTTATGTGATAGTAATCATTACTATATTTTGTCGCATAGCTGGGATCTGCTTCAGCCACAGTGACAGTGTCGCCAACGGCACCTGTCATAACCTCGGAAGATTCTGTCTTTTCATAATTTTCTGTGTCCGGATTAAACTTCCAGTAATTGATTCGATAAGATGCCTCTTCGTCAATTGGTTTATACTTATTGGTAAACTGGAAGGCGTGCAAAGTTGTATTCGCCTTGGAGGCATTGATTGATGAAGAAAAACCAATCAAAGCCTTTTTGTTGTCAAAACGGGAGTGAAGGTCAATTTCTTTTTCAATCTGCGGTTTGGCTGGTCTTTTCGCATTGGCAAAATCGCCATTGGCATAGCGGACATACATTTTTTCACCATCATAATCAATCCATACGGTAAAAAGCCTGTCATTTACCCCTGCGTCTGCAAAACGGGTGGCACAGGTGGAAGAATCGCTGACCTTGTTACTCTTTTTCGAGGTGTCCTGATAGGCAGCCTCTAACTTATCGGTGTCATCTAAAACGCCACCTGCACAGGCATCAAAATAAGCAAGATTTTCGTACGCCGTATAAGTTTTTCCATCTTTGGTTTTTTCCACCGTTTTGGTTGGGTCAAGACCGTTTAGGTAATAAATGGCATCGTGACGGGCATGGTCGCTGTTTAGCGTGATACCGATATGGTCAAAGCGCTCGGCATACTTGTAATTGCGGTAAGCGGCGTACTCTCTGCCGTCCGTGCCCTCATAAGGATTAAAGTTTTTTTCGTAGTCATTTTTCCCGGTATAGGTTTGGTCTTTGTGAAAGTATAATTGGTTATCATAATCCCAGCTTTCATAGGAATATGGGCGATTTTCATCATATGGATATACGTCGCCCGTTTTATTCATGTTACAATAGGCACCATTATATTGGGAATCCATTTCGACCATGAGTCTTTTTTCGTCACATTGCATGCCGAATGGATAGGTGTCACCACCGGAATACGTATACGCTAAATCTTCCGGATCGGATATGTAATCTTCCATGAAAAAGGCAAGGCCGTCGCCGCCGACTTCTCTGGCGAATTCTTTCCCTCCTGCCTGTTTGGTGTTGACGCAGGCGTCCGGGAGTGAAAAGGTAAATTTTGTGGAAAACTGCGATTTGCCATTTAGTGGAACCAGTTGATTTAACATAGCGCGTGTGGAACGGTAGTCAGTAAAACTATTATCCGGATCTTCCTCAGCTTTGGATTCAGGTGCAGAATACGGTTTTATCAAATCAAACAGCCGGATTACTTTTTCCGGAGTTTCCTTCTTGGAATATGGATTTTTTCGTATGCCGAAAGTATCATTACTGGGCGAACGAGTCTGAGTTGCATCTTTACCCTGTCTTCTTTGAGAGGCAAGCATCCAGGATTCTTCCTTAAATTCCTCTCCGGTACCCTCGCCCTCGGCAAAAGTCATTACGGCCGGCTCTGCTGCCGCCGCTTTTTTGGTCTGGTTTAATGATGATGTTACCGGTACATTTGCCAGGGGGAGTACCAGCCCCAGAAGAAGAGACGCAATCAAAAGTCTCTTGTGAAATTCTTTCCTTGTCATAATATCCCTCATTTCTTTTTAGTGTTTACCCAATGAAATGTAAAATCATATTTCTTCGTGTCTCAAAGCAAGAACAAAAATCGATTTGGGTTGCAACTCAATTATAACATAAGAGAAATTATTGCGTCAATGAAAGAATTGCCTGCTCAAATCACCAAGATGCCCTTGTGGTTTATGAAAAATATAAAACACCGATTTTTCCTTGTATTTTATATACGCTTATGATACTATTGGAATAGATAATATTTTATACAAAACACGTAAATATACCACAAAACAGATAATATATTATCTATAAAAACAACACATAAAGGTGACATAAAATGGCGAGACTAATATGGGAAACAGCAGAGGAAATCGATATGAAGCTGGCGGGCAGAATACGAGGGATTCGCAAAAGGCGTTCGATTTCCCAGAAAAAATTATCGGAAATGAGCGGTGTAAGTTACGGCTCAATTAAGCGTTTTGAGACGACAGGGCAGATTTCACTACTCTCTTTAACGAAGCTGGCATTTGCTCTGAATGAGGTGGATGAGATACGGAATTTATTTACGGATGTTCCGTATCGAAGTATTCAGGAGGTTATCAATGAGGGAAAATAAAGTGTTGCATGTTTATTACGGGGAGCGGCTTGTAGGGACGATGGCACTTACGGAATCAAAAAAAGCAGCATTTGAATATGCTGATGAATGGCTGGCGGACGGTTTTTCTATCAGCCCTTTTTCACTTCCTTTGGAAAAGAAGGTTTTTGTTCCCACAAAAGATTATTTTCGAGGTTTATTCGGCGTGTTTGCAGACAGCCTGCCGGATGCGTGGGGACAGTTATTGTTAGATAGAATGTTAAAAAAGCATGGGATAAATAGAGATGAATTTTCAATTATTGACCGTTTGGCAGTAGTAGGAAATCAAGGGATGGGAGCACTTATTTATCGCCCCGAAAGAAATCTGTCCTATGGTCAGGACGTGGATAATCTGGATGAACTGGCAGAAGAATGTCAGCGTATTTTGAATACAGAGGAGTCAGAAAAGCTGGATGAATTGTATCGTCTGGGTGGAACCAGTGGCGGAGCCAGACCTAAAGTTATGATGGAAATGGATGGGGAGCCATGGATTATTAAATTTCCGGCGCATGTGGACCGTGCGGATATTGGAAAAATGGAATACGATTATTATCTGTGTGCGGAGCAGTGTGGAATTATGATGAGTGAATGTAATTTGTTTCCGTCAGGTAAATGCAGCGGCTATTTTGGTACGAAACGCTTTGACCGGAAAAATCAGCATGGAGAAATGGAAAGATTGCATATGTTGACAGTGGCGGCACTTTTGGAGTTGGATTTTGAGCAGCCTGTTCTTGATTATCAGGATTTGATGAAACTTACGAAAATAATAACCAATAATTCACCGGAGGATTTGGAGAATATGTACCGCCGTATGTGTTTTAATGTGTATGCTCACAATCGAGACGACCATGCAAAAAACTTCTCTTTTCTTTATGAAGAGGAGAAAAAGTGCTGGCGTCTGAGTCCGGCGTATGATTTGACATATAGTACGACATATTATGGAGAGCACACGACAACTGTGGCTGGGAATGGGAAAAATCTGGGAAGCAAAGAATTAATTTTTGTAGGAACACAGGCCGGCTTATCAAAAGAAAAGTGCCGGAGCATCGCAGTGGAAATCAAAAATTGTGTTTCTGATATGCTTTCAGAATATTTGAATCCATAAAAATGCGAATTTCCGGCACTTTTTTCTTTATCATTTTGCAGCTATTACGCTGACTTTAATTTTAGCGTTTACACCATTTTGGGCAACGGCATAAATTGTCGCATGCCCTGCTTTTTTTGCTCTGATTTTACCCTTCTTTGATACGGTCAGTACAGAGGAATCGCTCACAAGGTAGCGGATTTTTTGAATGTGCCAGCAGGTTTTTTTCCCTTTTGGTACAATTACTTTTGCTCGTATTTTCTTAGTGCTTCCGATTTTTAAGGAAAGTTTTTTGCCACTGCGGATTTTTACGCGCGAAGGATTTTCATAAGTTTTACTTCCTTTCGTCAGCGAATGTAATTCCAGTGATTTACTGATTGCAGTTTTTTTCTTCCCGATAATGCGGTAAGCCGTAATACGGTATTTATACCACGTATCTTTCTCGCATTTTTTGTGAGTATAAGAAGTGGTTAATCGGTTTTTAATATCGGCAATTTTCTTTACTTTACGCTCTTTTCCGTTTTCGTTGCAGGCAGAGGCGTAAATGAAATATCCGTCCGCATTTTTTACCGGATTCCAGAATAGTTGGTTAGCGTTTTTACTCGCTTTTACCGGTTGAATCAGCTTTTTGCTTACGGAAATTTTGACTGTTTTTTTTGTCGGTGCAACGGTTGGTGCAGCGGTTGGAACAGTAGTCGGTGCTATGGTTGGTGCCACCGTTGGAGTCGCTGTTGCCCGCTGCGTTGGAGTGACAGTCGGCGTAGTGGTTGGTGTAGCAGTCGGTGTAGCAGTTGGAGTCGGGCTTGGTGATGGTGATGGTGTCTGTCCCACCTCGGTTGGTTCCGGCAGGGGTATGTATTTATCGTAATAAACCTTAAGTATCGTGGCATTGTTTGGCTTAACAATTCCAAATGTAGTAGTATCATCTCCACCCTGCATATATCCATCGGGCTCCTTAATTTCTGCATAAACGGTCTTCCCAATGTAGGTTGGTGGACTTACGTATTCGTTCAGCAGTTTATAGTTACCATCTTCTGTTTCCTGATAGTAGAGTACCTTATAGGTTGTTTTCTCTGGTTCATAATACAAATTCATTTGGTAATGTGTATCCGCGTTTTCGAGTGTGACAGAGGAATCCTGCGGTGTGATTGTGCTTATGTGATAGTAATCATTACTATATTTTGTCGCATAGCTGGGATCTGCTTCAGCCACAGTGACAGTGTCGCCAACGGCACCTGTCATAACCTCGGAAGATTCTGTCTTTTCATAATTTTCTGTGTCCGGATTAAACTTCCAGTAATTGATTCGATAAGATGCCTCTTCGTCAATTGGTTTATACTTATTGGTAAACTGGAAGGCGTGCAAAGTTGTATTCGCCTTGGAGGCATTGATTGATGAAGAAAAACCAATCAAAGCCTTTTTGTTGTCAAAACGGGAGTGAAGGTCAATTTCTTTTTCAATCTGCGGTTTGGCTGGTCTTTTCGCATTGGCAAAATCGCCATTGGCATAGCGGACATACATTTTTTCACCATCATAATCAATCCATACGGTAAAAAGCCTGTCATTTACCCCTGCGTCTGCAAAACGGGTGGCACAGGTGGAAGAATCGCTGACCTTGTTACTCTTTTTCGAGGTGTCCTGATAGGCAGCCTCTAACTTATCGGTGTCATCTAAAACGCCACCTGCACAGGCATCAAAATAAGCAAGATTTTCGTACGCCGTATAAGTTTTTCCATCTTTGGTTTTTTCCACCGTTTTGGTTGGGTCAAGACCGTTTAGGTAATAAATGGCATCGTGACGGGCATGGTCGCTGTTTAGCGTGATACCGATATGGTCAAAGCGCTCGGCATACTTGTAATTGCGGTAAGCGGCGTACTCTCTGCCGTCCGTGCCCTCATAAGGATTAAAGTTTTTTTCGTAGTCATTTTTCCCGGTATAGGTTTGGTCTTTGTGAAAGTATAATTGGTTATCATAATCCCAGCTTTCATAGGAATATGGGCGATTTTCATCATATGGATATACGTCGCCCGTTTTATTCATGTTACAATAGGCACCATTATATTGGGAATCCATTTCGACCATGAGTCTTTTTTCGTCACATTGCATGCCGAATGGATAGGTGTCACCACCGGAATACGTATACGCTAAATCTTCCGGATCGGATATGTAATCTTCCATGAAAAAGGCAAGGCCGTCGCCGCCGACTTCTCTGGCGAATTCTTTCCCTCCTGCCTGTTTGGTGTTGACGCAGGCGTCCGGGAGTGAAAAGGTAAATTTTGTGGAAAACTGCGATTTGCCATTTAGTGGAACCAGTTGATTTAACATAGCGCGTGTGGAACGGTAGTCAGTAAAACTATTATCCGGATCTTCCTCAGCTTTGGATTCAGGTGCAGAATACGGTTTTATCAAATCAAACAGCCGGATTACTTTTTCCGGAGTTTCCTTCTTGGAATATGGATTTTTTCGTATGCCGAAAGTATCATTACTGGGCGAACGAGTCTGAGTTGCATCTTTACCCTGTCTTCTTTGAGAGGCAAGCATCCAGGATTCTTCCTTAAATTCCTCTCCGGTACCCTCGCCCTCGGCAAAAGTCATTACGGCCGGCTCTGCTGCCGCCGCTTTTTTGGTCTGGTTTAATGATGATGTTACCGGTACATTTGCCAGGGGGAGTACCAGCCCCAGAAGAAGAGACGCAATCAAAAGTCTCTTGTGAAATTCTTTCCTTGTCATAATATCCCTCATTTCTTTTTTGTGTTTGCCTCATGAAATGTAAAATCATATTTCATTGCCAGAGCCATAAACAATTTATTCATGACCTGACCGGTGATTTCCCGGATTTTTAATTTTCCAATATAAGCGATGGTTTCACGCTGTATGTCATCCGGTACATGATATGCGCCAAGCGTTACTTTTAGAAACCGCTCAAGTTTCTTTTCCAAAGTAAAATACATATCACATTTTTTTGCAATATAGGCACGCATACATCCGGCTGTCCCAATTTCCATTTCGTAAAAATCACTTTCCTGAAAGTCTTTATTATACTGCCTGAAAATCATTGCGATTTTTTTTGCTGTATGCTTGTGAATATAATCCATCAATGCCGGCTGCGTGTAGGCTTCCATGTAAATATCGCGCAGATGTTCATTCATCTCGGTAAGCGTCAACTGAATACAGGTTTCAACGGCGTAGAGAAGCACTGGATTTTTCCCGGTTCCAATGATTTTTTCTGCTACACCAAACTGATTTTCAAACATGAATTCTGTAAGTTCTGCCAGAACGCCATCTTTTGTGTGAAAAATGGAGTGAAAACTGCTGCCGGATACGCCTGCATCATGAAGAATTTCCGTCATCGTTGTCTCGTGATATCCCTTTTCTATAAACAAGCGGACACTGGATGACAAAATTTTCTGCTTCGTTTCTTCGCTGTCGTATTTTCTTGCCATGTACTTTGCATTCCTCCTTCCTTTTTTATTTTATGTAAAATCCCTTCGTGTGTCTCGAAACAGAAATGAATTACTGTTTGAGTTGTAACCCAATTATAACATGAGGGAAATTATTGTGTCAATGAAAGAATTGTCTATGGACAGAATTTACCGGAAATCCTATAATGAAAGGGATTTATATACGATAAGGGGAAAAGGTATGACATTACAACAGTTAAAATATCTGGTGACAGTTGCGGAGTGTGGGAGCATTTCGGAGGCAGCACAGAAACTTTTTATTTCGCAGCCAAGTCTTAGTGCGGCAATTCAAAATTTGGAAAAGGAAATGGGCGTGACTGCTTTTTCACGCTCCAGCAAAGGTGTTGTGATAACGAGAGAAGGTGAGGAGCTGCTTGCCTATTCACGGATGCTTTTGGAACAGGCGGATATTATGCAGGAGCATTTTGGCAAGGATAAAAACCGGACGCCGAAATTTTCGGTGTCGTGCCAGCATTATTCCTTTGCGGTCAATGCGTTTGTGGATTTGGTGAAACAGTACGATGCTAGCCAGTACAATTTTATTTTGCGCGAGACGCAGACCGGAGAGATTATTGATGACGTGGCGCAGGGGAAAAGCGAGGTTGGAATTTTATATTTGTCGGCGCACAACGAGGAAGTTCTGACAAAACTTATGAAGAAAAACGGACTTTTATTTGAAGAATTGTTTGTGGCAGAACCGCACGTGTTTATCTGCCGTGAGCACCCGCTGGCAAATAAGAAAGAAATTACACTGGATGATTTGCAGCCATATCCGTATCTGGTATATGAGCAGGGAGAACGGAACTCTTTTTATTTTGCTGAGGAGTTTTTGAGTATGCTGGATTTTCCGAAAAATATTCAGGTGCGCGACCGTGCAACGCTGTTTAACCTTGTGATTGGGTTAAATGGATTTACGGTTTGCTCCGGTGTCATCGACCAGAAGTTAAATGGTGAAAATATTATTGCAAAGCCCCTTGTGTCGGATTGTGATATGCGGATCGGCATGATTCGTAAGAAAAATACGATGTTAAGCCGCTACGCTTTATATTATCAGGAAGCAATAAAAAATTACCTGGCCATAGTCTGAAACTATGGAAAAGACATGATTATATGTATTTCACAAAAGAAATGAACAATGCTACACTATTCTCATCAAAAGAAAGAAGAAACGGAGGATTTGAATATGACAGCATTGCAGGAACCATTTCGATATGATTATGTAGGAAGTTTTTTACGCCCGGAAAAGGTAAAGAAGGCGAAGGCGCTGTATGAGGATGGGAAAATTGAAAAAGAAGAATTAGACGAGACAATCAATGAAGCAATTCGTGAAGTTGTTGCTAAACAGAAGGACTTGGGATTTCATGTGATTACTGATGGTGAGTTTCGTAGAACTTACTGGCATTTGGATTTTATGTGGGGATTTGAGGGAGTAGCGCATGAATTAACTGGAGGCGGCGTACAGTTTGCAGGCGAGCTTGCTTCTCTGGAAGATACTTATGTAGTTGGAAAAATTAAAGCGAAAGCACATCCATTTGTTGAATACTTTAAGTTTTTGAAAACTTTGGAAGATGAAAATACAGTTGCAAAATATACAATTCCAGCACCGGCACAGATGTTCCAGCAGTTTATTGTTCCGCAGAATGTGGAATCAACAAGAAAATTTTATGCGACAGATGAAGAACTGATTCATGATATTGGAGTGGCATATCAGGATGTTATCCGCCAGTTTTATGAGGCAGGCTGCCGCAATTTGCAGTTGGATGACTGTACATGGGGTGCCGTTGTGGGTGATGCCGCAAAACAGCGTTACAAAAGCCTTGGTATTGACTTAGAAGAAGTGAAACAGAGTTTGCTGGCTGTGAATAATCTGGCATTGGAAGGAAAGCCGGAGGATATGGTAATTACTTCACATATCTGCCGCGGCAATTATCATTCAACATATTTCACCAGCGGTCCTTATGACAGTGTGGCTGATTATGTATTTGCCAAAGAAAATGTAGACGCTTTGTTCTTAGAGTATGACGACGAGCGTTCCGGCGGTTTTGCACCACTTGCTAAAGTTTCACCGGACAAAAAAGTGGTACTTGGACTGATTACAACGAAAACACCGGAGCTTGAAGATAAAAAAGAAGTTATTGAAAGAATTCATGAAGCAGCGAAATATATTCCACTTGACCGCTTATGCTTAAGCCCACAGTGCGGATTTGCTTCCTGTGAAATCGGGAATAAATTGACCGAGGAGCAGCAGTGGGCAAAATTGAAACTCGTAAAAGAGATTGCAGAAGAAGTGTGGGGATAAAATATAAAATAAAACCATTGAAAAAAATGGTTTTATTTTGCGATGGTGGCGAAAGATTTGTGTGGTGAAAGGAGGGGAAGCAATGCAAGTTGCCACCCCTACTTGAAATAAATTCTCCATTCCCAATTCTTGTCCTCTCCCTGTATTCGTTGTATAATAAAAGTTAGCGAACAAAGGAAAGAAGATGTGTAATTTACATGATACAGGAACTTGACAGGTTAAATATTGATGCCTACCATGAAATTGTGGAGTGCATAACAAGTGCATTAGATGCCAGAGACCCTTACACGGCAGGACACTCGGAGCGGGTCAGTGACTTGGCTCAGATGATATGCGGCGAGATGGGGATTACCGGGGAATGCCAAAACGATATTCATGTGGCGGCGCATTTACATGATATAGGAAAAATTGGAATCCCGGAAGCCGTGTTAAATAAACCGGAGCGGCTGACGGATGAAGAATGGGAGATTATGAAAGAACATCCGGCGATTGGAGCCGAGATTTTGAGTAAATCCAGTATGCTTTCAGGGCTGATTGATATTGTGCTTCATCACCATGAGCGGTTTGATGGAAAAGGATACCCGGATGGATTGAAAGGGGCAGAAATTTCGGTGGGAGCGCGAATTATTGCGATTTGTGATTCCATTGATGCGATGACTTCAACAAGACGTTACCGCAAGGCGCTTGGATTTGATATCTGCTATCAGGAAATAGAAAAGAATTTAGGAAAAATGTATGATCCGGTAATTGGCAGATTTGTACTGGACAATTGGGATAAAGTGATTACTGTTTTGCAAAAGGATGAGAACTCACCGGGAGTTCTAACTCAATGACATATTCACTTTCACGGTTCGTCTCATAACTGTCGATGTGGCAAAGTTCCATCGGGTGGCCGGTGACGGTTAAGTGATGTTCTTTCGCATAGGCATAGAGAGAAGGCATCAACTGTTTGGTCTGCTTTAAGGAGCCGTGGTAGTACAGACACAGATACTCGCCGGCAGGGAGAAATGTATCCGTCTTTGTTTTTGTGCTGTCAGTCAAAAAGAAAACATTTTCCGTGCGGTAGTAATCGGAATTAGGATTTGACTTTTCTAAATCCAGCGTGTAACAGTCGCAGAAACCGATGGTATCTAATTTAATCTGGTTCTTTTTCATATATTGAACCATTGTGTAGTCAACATAAGCGTCCGGCAGATTTTCCGTGGAAATCATGGCAATCGGGCGTTTTTTGAATGTCTTTAATCGAATGGAAGTATCCGATGACTCATTCTGTACGGCTTGCAAAGACTGAATCCGGCTGACAATCTGCTCCTTTTTCTTTTGAAGAACTTCCATCTTTTTCTTTATAATAGAAAGCTCCGTATCTAACATTTCCATTGTGGTGGAAATATTTCTATTCTTTAAGAACTCGCTAATCTGCTCTTTGTGAAAATCAAGTCCCAGCAGTTCACGAATCATCACTAAAGTCTGGAAATCATCCAGAGAATATTCCCGGTATCCGTTATTTTCATTTCGTGTCGGGCAGATTAATCCCTTTTTTTCATAATAACGAATCGAATCGACACTGATATTAAATAAATTTGATAATTCTCCGATGTGAAATGTGCTGTTTGCCATGATCATTCCTCCTAATATAAAGGTAGTGCCCCCTCACATGCGCCAGACGGCAAGTCGTCGGAACCGATTTCAAGCAAGAACTACGTTCTTGACGGTTCCTCCTAAAAAAGGCACTATTTCCGAGGAAACAGCGCCATTGCTTACTCACATATTTTAGCAAAGATGAAAAAAAATGTCAAATTTTCAAAAAAAGCCCTTGACCCTAGTATGGTTCTAGGGTTTATACTTCCCGTAAAGAGTCAATGGTGACCGCGTTTGGTGCCAGTGGCTCTTTTGTTGTTTCTAAATCAATTTGAATTTTGGAAAGTGAGGATTACGGTATGGAAAAGAGAATTGAAAATCATCCGATTTTAGGGGAATCTCCAAAAGGAAAATTAGTGAAATTCTCATATGACGGAACAACGTTGGAAGGGTATGAGGGAGAGCCGATTGCAGCAGCTCTTCGTGTAGCAGGTGTGATGGCACATCGTTATACAGCAAAACGCCATGAACCACGAGGTGTCTTTTGTGCGATTGGACGCTGTACCGACTGCGTTATGGTAGTTGATGGAAAGCCAAATGTGAGAACCTGCATCACCCCGTTGAAAGAGGGAATGGTAGTAGAAACCCAGTATGGAGCAAGTGCAAAGGAGGAAGCGTAAATGAAACGATATGATTTGATTGTAATTGGAGCAGGACCAGCCGGATTGTCCGCAGCAACCGAAGCAGCAAAACATGGATTGCATCCTCTGGTACTTGATGAAAATGAAAAACCGGGCGGACAGTTATTTAAGCAGATTCATAAGTTCTTTGGCTCAAAGGAGCACAAAGCAAAAATCCGCGGATTTAAAATAGGAGAGGAACTTCTCGCTGAGGCAGAAAAGTATGGCGTTGAAGTTATGTTAAATGCAACCGTAATCGGTTTGTATCCGGAAAAAGAAATCACGGTGCGAATCGGAGATGAAGTAAAACATATGAAAGGGGATGCCATCTTAGTGGCAACCGGAGCCAGTGAAAACATGGTAACGTTCCCCGGCTGGACACTTCCTGGTGTAATCGGAGCAGGTGCAGCGCAGACGATGATGAACCTTCACCACATCAAAGCCGGAGAAAAGATTCTGATGCTTGGAACCGGTAACGTAGGATTGGTTGTCAGCTTCCAGTTAATGCAGGCTGGATGCGAAGTGGTTGCCCTCGTTGATGCGGCACCGAGAGTTGGCGGATACGGGGTACATGCTGCGAAAGTAGCAAGACTCGGGGTACCATTTTATCTGTCACACACCATCGTAAAAGCGGAAGGCGAAGACCGGGTAACGGGTGTTACGATTGCAGAGGTCGATAAAAACTTCCAGTTCATCGAAGGAACGGAAAAACATTTCGATGTGGACACCATTTGTATGGCAGTTGGTTTGTCACCGATGTCACAGTTACTCAAACAGGCAGGCTGCGAAATGAACGACACACCGGGTGGTTATGTACCGGTTTGTGACATCCTTGGTGCAACCAGTGTACCGGGTATTTACGCAGCAGGTGATGTATCCGGAATTGAGGAAGCAAGTTCAGCAATGATTGAAGGTCGTATTTCAGGAGCGGTCATTTCTGAGTATCTGGGTTACATGACAAAAGAAGAAAGAGAAGCCCGCGTAAGCGAATTGGAATCCGCACTGGAAGCTCTTCGTCAGGGAATGTTTGCTCCGAAAAACCGAGGCAAAAAAATTGAGAAAACCGAAGAGGGCATAGACATTTCCGAAAACCTTCTTGCAAAAGGTTATGTAGCAGACGATGAGATTGAGCGGTATCCGGGTGTTACCCATGCAGTCGGTGTTCATCCGGTTATGGAATGTACACAGAACATTCCGTGTAACCCATGTCAGGATGCCTGTGCGAAAGGATGTATTTCCATTGGCGATAACATTACATCACTGCCGGTTGTTGTGCCGGGTTCCAAATGTATCGGATGTGGTATGTGTGTAGCTTCCTGTTCCGGTCAGGCAATCTTCTTAGTCGATGAGGAAACGGAGCCCGGATTTGGTACCGTCACTCTTCCTTACGAATTTCTTCCGCTGCCGGAGGCAGGTGAAAAAGGAATTGCGCTCGGACGAGACGGACAGAAAGTGTGCGACTGCGAAGTGGTATCCTGCAAAACTGCTAAAGCATTTGACCACACCAATCTGTTGACAATTAAGGTGCCAAGTGATATGACAATGAAGGCACGCTTCTATAAGAGAGCATAGAGAACGCGAAAATAACGCGCGAGACAGCGCAGAAAAGAGGAAAACGATATGATGGATATTCAGGAAAAATTAAAAGAAATCGGTCCCTTTGTACCTGGCGCAGATGATGATATGCTGATATGCCGATGCGAGGAAGTGACCAAAGGCGAAATTCGAAAAGCCATTCACGAGGGCATTGTGACAATGGAGGAAATGAGACGATATCTGAGAAATGGCATGGGGCTCTGTCAGGGACAGACCTGTGGAAAATTAGTAAAAGGAATTATGGCAAGAGAGCTTCACGTAAGACCGACGGATATTGAACCGGCGGTATCAAGAGCTCCGATGAGACCAATAGAGATGAAAGTTTTAGCAAGGGATGGAGGTGACTGCAAATGAAAAAAACAGCAGACGTAATTATTATCGGTGGCGGTATTAACGGTTGTGCAACCGCATATTACCTTGCCAAAAGAGGAATCAAAGATGTTTTAGTATTAGAAGCAGATGACAGTATCGGACACGGTGGTTCATCAAGAAACGGTGGTGGTGTCCGTCAGTCTGGACGTGATGTCAGAGAACTTCCGTATGCGATGTATGCGGTCAACAATATGTGGCCGACACTTTCCGAAGAACTTGGTGTAGACGTTGAGTATTACCAGAGAGGAAACTTGCGTCTCGGTAAAACGGAAGCACATTTGAAAAAACTTGAAACCCTAGCTTCCAATGCCAGAAGCGTAGGACTGGATATGCATGTAATTGACGGCAAAGAAGTCAAAGAAATCTGTCCGCATCTTTCGGATGAAGTCATTGGTGCAAGCTGGTGTCCAACCGACGGTCACGCAAACCCAATGAAAACAACCCTTGCCTTTTATACCCGTTCACTGGAACTCGGTGCACGTTACATAACCGGAGCAAAGGTAAAAGCCATTGAAAAAGTAAAGGGAAAAGCGAGAAAAGTAATTCTTACAACCGGGGAAGTATTTGAGGGCGAAACCATTATTCTGGCTGCCGGCTACGAGAGCCGTTTTATCGCCCGCACGGTAGGAATTGATGTGCCGATGACAAAATTCTTTGAAGAATGTCTGGTAACGGAAATGCAGCCACATATGTTTGATATCATGTTAGGAACCGCAGATGCCGATTTCTATGGACATCAGTCACAGCATGGTTCATTTGTATTCGGTTCGGATTCCGGTTTGGAAGAATCGATTGATAAATCGTTTGACGATTTGCGCACAACATCGATTACTGCTTCAGCAGGATGCCGCGCGATTATGGGATACATTCCGAAACTGGCAGATGCCAAAATTGTCCGCACATGGGGCGGCTGGTGTGATTTGTGCTTTGACGGCGTACCGGTTATCGACCGTGTAGATGAAGTTCCGGGACTGATTCTTGCCTGTGGATTTACCGGTCATGGATTTGGTACCGCACCGGCAGTTGGACTGATGTTGTCCCAGATGGTAGCAGGAGAAGACACAATAGTTGATATTTCTTCCTTAAGCTATGACCGATTTAAGAGTTTGAAATAAACTGAGTGAAAGTCAAAGGAGATGAAAGGCATGAGTGAATTAGAGGCTGTAATTGCAGAAGAAAAAGCAAAATTAGTAGAATCGAAAAAACTCCGTATGCTTTATTTAGATGAAGAGGATATGATTGAGGCAGGAGTTATGGATGCTGCCAAATGCGTTGATGTGATGGAAGAGACAATGGGACTTTTGGAAGACGGCGACTTCATCATGGGTGGTCCGGAGCATAACTCTCACGGAATTATGCTGGAATTTCCCAAAAAATCCGATATTGACGGATTCCCGATTAATGACGGCGCGGACCGGCGGTTTATCGCCATGCCGGCGTACTTAGGGGGCAAATTCCATGTCGCAGGATGTAAATGGTACGGCTCAAACGGAAATAACCGCCCGATGGGAATTCCGCGTTCCAATTTGATGTTTGCCCTAAATGATGTGGAGACCGGAGCACCGCTTGCTTATATGTCAGCGAACTTGTTAAGTTCAATGCGTACCGGGGCAATGCCGGGACTGGCAACCAAACTTTTGGCAAGAGAAGATTCAAAAGTTCTTACAATGTTGGGTGCAGGACCGATTGCGAAAGCTTGTTTCCGTGCCATTATGACAAATGCAAAAAATATTGACACGGTAAAAATTAAGGCAGGTTCTTTAAAATCCAAAACGGCGGCTGCACTTAAGGAGTTTATTGAAACCCATTATAAACAGGTGAAGGAAGTAATCATCTGTGAGACGTTAGAGGAAGCAGTCCGCGGCTCCGATATTATCAGCGAGTCGGTTTCTGTGAAACCGGGGCAGTATCCGACCTACAAAAAAGAATGGTTAAAACCGGGTGTTACCCTGATTGCGACGAGCTTTTTCAACATGGATAAAAAAGAACTTGTTGGCATCCGCAAAGTTGTCGATAACTGGAAGATGTATGAGGAGTACGGCATCGAGGATGAAGAGGGTTACGATGAAAATGGAATGCGTAAGGCGACCGGCTGCATGGGTGAGGAGTTCTATTACATGGTAGAGGATGGCCTGATTACGAGAGATTCCATTGACCATTTGGGTGAAATTATTCGCGGCAAAAAACCGGGAAGAAAGTCTGACGATGAAATTATTTTTGTTGCCATTGAAGGAATGCCGATTGAGGACGTTGCATGGGGTTCTGAAATTTACCGCAATGCCGTCGACCATGGTATTGGTACGCAGTTAAAAATCTGGGATCATTCATCCAGGTAGTAAGTTTTTTGTGTGATTGGAGTGATTGATATGGACAGTAAAAACATTTTTAAACGAATTTTATATTACATGAATCCGAAGCATATCGAGCCGAAAATGGTAAAACTCTGGGCGTTTTGGATTGTGTTCTGGGTTGTCTTGTTTTTGGTGCCAACAAAAATGGTGACAGGAAGTTTCTGGATTCTTGTTCCACTGGCAGGGCTGTTTGTATATGCTCTGGTCACAAAAGATGTTATGCAGTCGCTGGTTTTAGGTACATTTTCATGTTACATATTGTGGTATAAAGGTGCTTGTTTTGGCGGCTTTATCAATGATTTATATACCGTGCTTGGTGACCCGGAAAATATCGAGATGTATATGTCGTTTTTCCTTTGCGGCGGTTTGATTATAGCTATGAAGCGAACCGGAAGCACAAAGGCATTTACCGAGTTTGTGACAAGCAAGGAAAAGGGAAAAGCAGCTGCCGTTATGGTGACGGCTGGTGTGTACGCCGGTGCGACATCGGTGGATGATTATGTGTCGGCACTGACTGCCGGTGCGGCGTTTTCTCCATTGATTGATGCACTGAAGAAGCCGAGATTGGCACTTGCTTATATCATCCGTACGATTAGTATCTGTGCGTCGGCGATGCTTCCGTTTGGTGCGTGGGGATATTTTATCATTTACCAGATTGTGGAAGCGGATAATGTTGCGGATAAGGCACAGGCGACGGATATTTTCATCCAGTCAATTCCATTTATGTTTTATGCGATTGTTGCGATTGTTCTCTCGCTCTTATTTGCTGCCGGTAAAATTCCGATTATCGGACCGATGAAAAAAGCGTACCGGATGATGAAAGAAAAAGGAATCCAGATGGGTGACATTAAAGGGAGTGATGAAGAGGCTGATGCAGAGGAAGAAGAGGATTTTGATGAAAATAATGAGAGAACAAAACACGTCAGTGTGTTAAACCTCATTTTGCCGCTTGTCTGTATTGTAATTGCTTTGTTAGCAACGGGGCTTAACTGCTTTACGGCGTTTGCTATTGCGGTTATATTTACCGGATTTTTATATGTCATGCAGGGCTTACAGACGATTTCCGAGTATGTGCAGTGTATCGTGGATGGCTTTATCGACATGGTTGACATGGTAATTATTCTGATGCTTGGTTATGCGATGCAGGAATGTATGTATGCGATGGGAATGGAAGATTTTGTATCCGCTGTCTGCGGGGCAATTCCGGTTGCCAGTCTTCTGCCGTTTATTTTCTTCGTATTCTTTAGCTGCTCGGAATATTTGTTCAGCTTAAATTATACGTTGTATCAGATTGCGATTCCGGTTATGATGGTAGTATTACCGGGCGTTGGTGCAAATGTTCCGTTGTGCCTTGGTGCGATTATTTCTGCCGGATTATTCGGAGCAAATGCGTGTGTTGTTTCTGACCTAGGCGTTGTTTCGGCGCGAGCATGCCGGGAAACGATATATGACCAGTATCGGACGAGCCAGCCGTATGTGCTGATTGCCGGTGCGATTTCTGCGGCGCTTTATTTGGCGGCAGGATTCATTTTCTAACGTTTTGAAAAGGAGTGGATACGATGCAGAATTTTTATTATGATATTCCAACGAAAGTATTTTTTGGTGAGGGACAGATTCAAAATCTGCCGGAGCTTGTCAGTGAATTTGGACAATGTGCCCTTTTGGTGTACGGTGGCGGCAGTGTAAAGCGCAGTGGTTTGTATGATACGATTGTGTCGCTGCTAAAAAAGGCAGGAATTACAACGTGGGACCTTGCGGGCGTGGAGCCAAATCCACGGCTTAGTACCGTGCGCCGCGGTGTGCAAATCTGCCGTGAAAATCAAATTGATGTGGTGATTCCGATTGGCGGCGGCAGTACGATTGACTGTGCGAAGGCGGTTGCAGCGGGATTTTACCATGAGGGAAGTCCGTGGGATTTGGTGCTGGATAACAGTTTGATAACAAAAGCACTCCCGATTATTACGGTGCTTACGCTGGCGGCAACCGGTTCTGAAATGGACGGGTTTGCGGTAATTAACAACGAAGAAACTTCGGATAAGCAGGAGATGTGCAGTATTTTACTGTATCCGAAATATTCTATCATGGACCCGGTTAATACATTTACTGTGCCAAAATACCAGACGGCAGCAGGTACGGCAGATATTATGAGCCATATTTTTGAATTGTATTTTGATGGAACACCGGGAAAATATATGCAGGATCGCGTGATGGAAGGGCTTTTGAAAACGTGTATCCATTTTGGACCGGTTGCTTGCGAGAAGCCGGATGATTATGAGGCAAGAGCCAATTTGATGTGGACGTCAAGCTGGGCGATTAATGGATTTTTGGCGTGTGGTCTTACGTCTTTGTGGCCGGTGCATGCGATGGAGCATCAGCTTTCGGCGGTGTATGATGTTACACATGGACACGGGCTTGCTGTGCTCACTCCGGTGTGGATGCGCTATATTTTAAATGACGATAATGTGGACCGTTTTGTGAATTACGGAGTGAATGTATTTGGTATTTCGCCGGACAAAAAGCCGTATGAAATTGCGGAACTTGCCATTCAAAAGACGGAAGAAGTCTTTGAAAAAATGGGGCTGAAACTGTCGATGAAGGACCTTGGAATTACGGACGAAAGCCACTTTGAGAGCATGGCAGAGCGCGCTGCGGATGGACTTGATGAGTGCCAGGTTCCGCTCGATAAAGACAAGATTGTAGAAATTTACCGTAAATGTATGAAATGATGAAAATGAAATCGTTACATTTTCACAAAAAATAAAAATTAGCATTGACAGAAAAATAATTTGGTGCTAGTATCGCTTTAAAGTCAACGGAGACTCGTGGAGTTTCCGCTGGCTTTCTTTTTTTGTAACAAGTAAAACTTATCAATCAACGTAAGGAGGGCATGATTATGAAAAAGAAAATGAAACATTTAATAGCAGTTACGATGTGTCTTGTACTGAGCATAAGCGTTCTTTCGGGATGCGGCAGCAGTTCAGAGAGTACCGGTTCAAAAGAAAAAGCAGACAGCTTAAACATTATGGTCTGGGAAGGAACCTGGTCGGAGGAGATGTTTCAAGACTTCACCAAAGAGACCGGAATTAAAGTCAATATCAGTTACATCGACAATACGGATACTTTGTTGGCGAAGATGATTGAAGGAAGTGCCGATTACGATTTGATTGACTTAGAGGGTGCTTATGTAAAATCCTTTTTGGATGGTGAATTGTTAGCCCCAATTGATAAGAGTAAGGTCAAAAATGTGAAAAATATTCAGGAGAGTTTTTTGAAAGAGGGACCAATTGGAGATACCGAAGAAAAATATACAATTCCAAACATGGGATGTAGTTATACAACGATTGTTTATAACAAAGAGACCTGTCCAATCAAAATTACCTCGTTTAAGGATTTGGCTAATCCAAAACTGAAAGGAAAAATTGCGATGGTCAATTCAACGATTTCCCTTTACGGTGAAGCGTTAGCAGCCTGTGGATTTAAGCCGGATTCGACAAACGAAGAAGAGATGAAAAAAGCCAATGAACTTTTGACACAGATTAAGGCAAATGTAAAAGCGTTTGTTGGTGAGAGTGCCGTATCGCAGCTTGAAAATGGTGAGTGTCCGGTAGCGTTTTGCTGGGATTATACAACACTTTGTGTAGACTCCAAAGATAACTGGGATAAATTCGAAGCCATTGCTTTGAAAGAAGGATGTGAGCGGTTCCAGCAGTATTGGGCGATTCCGGCAGCATCGGAAAAACAGAGTGAAGCAACTGAGTTAATTGATTTTTTGCTTCGTCCGGAAGAAAATGCAAAAAGCAATGCCGAGTACGGCGGTGTGCCAAACTTAAAACAGAACTTGTTAGCACCTCATCTTGACAAAGATTTTTATGAAAGTCCGGCATTGAAAAAAGAGGAAGAGTTATTCCCGATTTCCTGGAGCATTGCCGTAAGTGATGAACAGATTAACTTAATGGATACTTACTACACGGAATTGATGGGAAATGCAGCAGAATAGGAGGATGATACCATGAAAAAGATTGAAGTAATTACAAGACCTGAAAAATTGGTCGGTTTGAAAGAAATATTTGCCACTCACAATTGTCAGGGTATGACGTGCTTATCCGTTATGGGATGTGGACGTCAGAAAGGATATCTGCCGGAGATGAATTTCACCGGTGATGATATCAACCTGCTTCCGAAAATCATGGTTTTCGTCGTTGTGGAGGATGACCAGATTGAGGAAATTTTGGCGGATATTGCGACCGCAATTGGAACCGGTAAAAATGGTGATGGTAAAGTATTCGTTACGGAAGTTTTAGATGCGATGCGTATTCGTACCAATGAACGAGGCGACGACGCACTGATGTAGACCGTTCTTAGAAACAGTCGGAATGGAGGGAACTATGAGTAAACCTATTGTATCTCTTGTAAATGTAGAAAAATGGTATGGAACCAATCATGTGGTAAAGAACATGAATATCAATATTGCCGAAGGGGAATTTCTGACACTGTTAGGACCATCCGGATGTGGAAAGACAACGACACTGCGTATGATTTCCGGTTTTGAACTGCCGACTTCCGGTGTGATTAAAGTCCAGGGGGAGAGCGTAGAGAAAAAAGAGCCGTATCAGCGTGATGTCAACACGGTATTTCAGAATTATGCATTATTTCCGAATATGAATGTTTTTGACAATGTAGCGTATGGACTTAAGGTGAAAAAAGTTCCGAAAACTGAAATTAAAGAGAGGGTAACGGAAATGCTTAAGCTTGTCCAGCTTGAAGGTTTTGGCAAGCGGCGCATCACTCAGATGTCCGGTGGACAGAAGCAGCGTGTGGCAATTGCAAGGGCGCTGATTAACCGCCCGAAAGTATTGCTCTTGGATGAGCCGCTTGGCGCACTTGATTTGAAACTGAGAAAGCAGATGCAGATTGAGTTAAAGCGTTTGCAGAGAAAGCTTGGTATTACCTTTGTTTATGTAACGCATGATCAGGAAGAGGCACTTACGATGAGTGACCGCATTGCGATTATCAATCAGGGTGTTTTGGAACAGGTGGATACAGCATTTGATATTTATGAGCATCCAAAGACGAGATTTGTTGCCGGATTTATCGGCGAATCCAATATCTTTGATGCCGTTGTAATCAGCCAGGACGGCGATACCGTAACCGTAGGTACGGAGGTCGGAAAAGCGCAGGCGTCCGGTTTTACCGGTGAACTGGCAGCAGGAAGTGCCGTTTCGGTATCGGTTCGTCCGGAAAATATGCTGTACTCGAGAGAGCGGGTAGAAGGATTTCATATCAAAGGTGTGGTGAAAGAACATATCTATGTCGGAAACCTGATTAAAACCATTGTGTTACTTAATGATGGAACGGAAGTAAAAATTAATCGATTTTCGATGGATGACCTTCCAAAAGAGGGAGAGATGATTTATCTGTACTGGCATCTGGAAAAGGGAATTGTACTGCCGGAGAAAAATCTGGTAGATACGGATGCTTCCCGTGATATTGAAGGAGGCGATGAGGATGAAGAAGAATAAAGAAGGAACGCAGGTTGCAAAACACAAAGACAAAAAATCGTTTAAGGCGAGACTATCTTCTATTATAATGTGTGCGCCTGTTACAATTTGGTCGGTTCTGTTTGTGCTTGTGCCGGTCGGAATGCTTTTGTTCATGAGTTTTATGACGAAGGGACCGCTTGGAAAAATCGTGTATAAATTTACACTGGATAACTACGCAGAAATTTTTAAACCGGTTTATGTAACGGTTGTGAAACAGTCACTTTTGATTGCCGTGTGGACGACTGTTCTCACCATTTTACTTGGGTATCCACTAGCTACCGTGATTGCTCATGTGAAGAAAAAGACTTCCGGTGTTCTGACGGTGCTTCTGATGCTTCCTTTATGGGTCAGCGGTTTGGTTATTTTGTATAGTTTTGTTGTTATGTTAAATAATTCCGGTATCATCAATACGGTACTTATGTCACTTGGTATTATCAAAAAGCCGATTGACCTTTTGTATAACAATTTTGCGGTTATCGTCGGTATGATTTATATGTTTCTGCCATTTGCGGTACTGCCTATGTATTCATCGATTGAAAAACTTGATCCGGGTCTGATTGAGGCATCAAAAGATTTGGGGGCGGGACCGATTAAGACTTTTTGCAAAGTGACTCTGCCGCTTACGGCACCGGGAATCTTTGCCGCAGTAATTCTTACATTTATCCCTTGTATCGGATATTATATGGTAACGGATATGCTCGGTGGCGGTACCTCGATGATGGTTGGTAACTTGATTTACCGTCAGTTTACCATCGCGAGAAACTGGCCGTTTGGCGCCGCCCTATCCATTATTCTGGCAGCGATAATTTTGTTAATGGTATTAATCTACACGAAACTTGGTGGAGATTTGGATGATTTGGGGGCTTAGTCTATGGAAAAGAGAAAGAAGAAAAAACGAGTGATGTCAATCCTCGGAAAAGTATATGTCGTCCTATTGTTTTTGTTTATCTACGCACCGGTTTTTGTCATGATTGCCTTTTCGTTTAACGATAGTCATGCCAATGTGGTGTGGTCGGGATTTACAACAAAATATTATGTGAAACTGTTTAGTGATTCCGGGATTTGGGAAGTGCTTGGTACGACACTTTTGATTGCGGTAATTTCCACTTTGATTGGTCTGGTTGTCGGAACAACCGGAGCGGTCGGATTGCGCAATGCGAAGTTTAAAGGAAAGAAATTGATTATGAATACCATTTACTTTCCGATTGTAATTCCGGAAATCGTGCTTGCGGTTGCGCTGTTGCTCGTCTTTAACCTGTCAAATATCGGATTAAGTATCGGTACTATCATTATTGGTAATACAACATTAGTTCTTCCGTATGTTTACATTACGGTAAAGGCAAGACTTGTCGGCATGGACCCAAGTATTGAAGAGGCGTCCATGGACCTTGGTGCAGACCGTGTGTACACATTTCTTCATGTGACACTGCCGGCGATTATGCCGGGAGTTATGTCCGGCGCATTTATGGCATTTTCTTTGGTACTGGATGAACTGATTGTAACGAGTTTCCTCGCCAATGCCGAGACAACGACACTGCCGATGAAGGTGTACTCAATGATTAAGAAAGGTATTTCGCCGGAAATCAATGCACTGACAACGATTATTTTTGGCGTTTGCCTGCTTGGGCTTTTGGCTTATCTCATTCACTGGATGCTGCATGCACATAAGGTGAAAAAGGTTCGTGCTAATGCGATGATGTAACTGTTTTCTGGAAAAGGAGGGTGTTTATGTCAGATACAAGAATTGATTTTTTATATTTAAATGAAAAAGATATGATAGATGCCGGTGTTTTGGATGCCGGACATTGTGTGGAGACGATGGAAGAAGTACTTTGTCTTTTGGCAAAAGGCGACGTTTTGATGGGCGGAAAAAATCGGAGAGAGCATGGCATCCAATTGATTTTTCCAAAGGAATCAGAAATCCCAGGATTCCCTCTTGAGGATTCGCGTGACCGAAGATTTATGTCGATGCCGGCGTATCTCGGTGGACGGTTTCATTTAGCCGGTGAAAAATTTTATGGTTCAAACGGGCGAAATGTAAGAAAAGGACTGCCGCGTTCCATTTTGATGGCGACGCTAAATGATGTGGAGACCGGACAGCCGCTTGCCTATATGTCAGCCAATTTGCTGTCTGCCATGCGCACCGGTGCGGTGCCGGGGGTGGTTGCCAAATATTTGTCGGTAAAGAATCCAAAAGTGCTGACACTTTTGGGACCCGGCGTTGTAAATAAAACATGTCTGATGGCATATATGTCCCAGTTTGATTCTATTGATACCATTAAGATTAAAGGAAGTTCTGCGGCATCCGCAACGGCGAAAGAAATGGAGCGTTTTATTAAGGAAAAGTATCCGCAGGTTTCCCATATTGTTTTGTGCGGGGCGGATGAAGAGGCGGTAAAGGATGCAGATATCATCAGCGAGGCAACTTCGGTCGAAAAACGCCGGTGGCCGGTGCTGAAGCCCGAATGGATTAAGCCCGGCTGTTTGATTATTTCCTCCGGCACAATGGATTTTAGCGATTATGATTTTATGGTGAAAGATATCCGCAAAATTGTGGATAACTACCCGATGTATGAGGAGTACATAGAAATTTATGAGGAGTGGGATGAAAATGGAAAGCGTCTCTCATCAGGAATCCCCGGTATGTATTATGTCAACATGGTGGATGATGGCAAAATCGGCCGATCGGAAGTGACTGAACTTGGTGAGATTTTGCTCGGTGAAAAAAAAGGGCGCAAATCAGATGATGAAATTATTATGGTCAGTGTCGGCGGTATGCCGATTTTAGATGTCGGCTGGGGCTATGAGTGTTACTGCAAGGCGAAAGAAAAGGGCATTGGAACGACATTGAATTTATGGGAAAAACCGTATCTTTATTAACAAAGGGGGCGGTTGGTATGAATCGAAGAATTACGGTGAAATACTGTTTTTTGCAGGGAGGATACTGGACGCTCGCAGCTGTAGCGATGGCGTTTACAACACCGCTTTTAGAGGCAAAAGGTTTTTCCGGAACAGAAATCGGAATTTTGAGCGCTGTCAAATATCTGGCAGTGCTCATTTTTCAAATGGTATTAGGAAGTTTTGCGGATAAACATGCCGAAAAAGTTCCGTTGCAGCGCATGCTGATTCTCATGACTTTTGTAAATATTATTTTTTCTTTTTTATTTTATTTAACCGGACATACGATGTGGATGGCAATGCTCACGCTAATTGTTTTTGGCATGACAATCCACTGCGCTTCGCCGCTTGTGGATTCGCTGTCTATCCAGTACATGAACCATGGCGTGAAAATGAACTACGCCATATCGCGTGCCTGCGGTTCTTTGTGCTGGGCCGTTTTCTGCGTTGTGGTCGGTTTGATTGCCGATGCGTTTGGGGCAAACCGGATTTTGATTTTCCAGATTGTCGTAAGTTTTTTATTTGCATTTTTTGCGTTTAATATGGATGCTGTCGATTTTTCAAAGGAAAGAAAAAAGGAAGAAAAAACGGAAGATTTAGCCTCTGAAAATTCAGACACGAAATGCGAAACAGGAGAAGTCCATTCGTGTTTTTATCTGCTGAAACATTTTCCTAAATATTCGTTATTTTTGCTTGGACTCGTGTTTGTCTTTGCCGCTTATAATATGAATAGTACATTTCTCATTGACTGGATTGAGGGCATGGGAGGAAATCACGCGGATTATGGGATGGCTCAGTTCGTGCTTGCAATGGCGGAAATTCCGGTGGCACTTGTCTTTTATCGGATTCGCGGTCGAGTTTCGATTGATAAACTGATGGTAGTCTGTGCATTCTTTTGCTTCCTTCGCGCCACGGCAACGACATTTTCCGGCAGCGTAACACTTGTCATTTTGTCGCAGGCTTTGGAACTGTTAGGACTCAGTATTTATTATGTCGGCACGGTGTATTTTGTCATGGACTATCTGCCGCAGGCGGATGCCGTAAAGGGTGCTTCCCTCATTAACTTCGCCGGGATGGGGCTTGGGGAGATGGCAGGAAGTATCTCGTGTGGTTTGATTAAAGATGCGTTTGGTCTGAGAAATCTTATGCTTTTGAGTAGTGGTGTTGGGTTTGTGGGCGTTGTGGTTATGGTGTGGATGTGGCGGAGGTTGGAATGATGGGGTTGTGACAAACGTTTGCAGCCAGTTCTTTTGGATTCCAGTAATTCCGTAGAAAAACTTTGTGACTCGTGGGTTTGAGTACGT
>ERZ779855.256-NODE-256-length-47871-cov-240.824557_pt1 | contig 47871 bp, 40 predicted proteins | sample MGYA00511370_ERZ779855 | MGnify/ENA primary metagenome ERZ779855 (study PRJEB29588, sample SAMEA1967319) | human gut metagenome | biome: human gut; feature: human-associated habitat; material: faeces | place: Denmark | collected 2008/2010 ...
TCCAATAGAGTTCTGCCGCCATTCCCACCTCCGGATGAGCCACCATGAGATACTTTCCGTCGGGATGCTTCGAGAGGTAGAACGCGTTGAGATAAAGGCGCGAAGAATCGGCAAAAGCCAGGGTGCGCTGGTAGGTGCCGTTGATATTGCTGAAGTAGGCGCTATCGGCAAAATCGTCGGCACGCTGGAGATTGGCATCTACGTTCGTCTTGAGATGATTGTGGCGTTGGCGGATGCCGTTGGTCTTCTTTGCCTCACAAGGCTGGACCGATGCCGATAGCAGCACGAAGAGCATGATGATGATGCCCAGCAGCTGTTGGGTTCGGCGGGCGATGCCCTTAGGCAGACGGAAACTGAAGCGGCTCCCCTCGCCCAACTTGCTTTCTGCCTTAATCTGACAGCCGGCAAAGAGCGAACTTACCTTCTTATATTTCTCGATGATGCCCTTGCAGTTGAGCAGTCCGAAGCCGTGGCCGCCTGTATAGGTGCGGTCGAAGACATGCGCCAGCTGCTCCTCATCCATACCCTTTCCGGTATCTGAGATGCTGATTTCCACGAAGTCAGAAACCTTGGCGATAATGGTTACCTTTCCGCCTTCGGGTGTAAACTTGCGGGCGTTATCGGCAATCGTATTGATCATGAAGAGCGTAAGGATGCGGTCGGCCTTGACCACGGCATCTGTCGGCTCTACTTCGAGCGTTACGCCCTGCATCTGGAAACTCATCTTGCCCTTGGCAACAATATCGAAGAGCCCCTGGAGCGGGAAACTTTCGATACGCAGACTGAGCGAGCCCTGGCGCATCTGAATCCACTCCGTAAGCACGTTGTTATATTGGTTTATCTTATCCGTAAGTTCGGCGATATACTGGTAGCGTTCTCGTCGTACCTCGTCGCTTTCGCCCCCTTCTGAGAGTCGGTTTACCTCGTGGATCATGCGGTCGATGAAAGGCGTAATGCTGTTTACGAGCGAAATTTTAGCCCGTTGCTCCAGATTGCGTTTCTTGTTTTCTTCGATGTGCAGTCGGGTTACGTTCAGATTATCCTGTACCTCTTCCTGCTCATCTTTTAATTCGTTGATTTTCTTAGTGTTATTCTTACTCCATTCACGTAAAGGTGCAAGCAGTTCATCCATCGACTGGTTCTTCATCTTCTTGCGCTTCATGTGGTCGAAAACGTAGAGCAGAACCACCACGAGGACAATCATCGCCACCACGGCAGCAATCATCAGGTTGAGCTGCTGGGCGTTCTCGTCGAGTGCCGCGGCACGTGCCTCCAGCTGGCGGTCCTGTCGCGAACGGTCCTGCAAATCCAGATAGATATTGCGGTTGTAATCGCTCTGCTGCTTATCATCTATAGCCGAATAAACCAGGCAGAGTCTTTCACGTATCGACGCTACGAGGTCGGGTGCCTGCTCGATGGCCTTGTTGTCGTTCAGGGCATGATTCAGGCAGTCGAGCGCCGAAGAATAATCATGGATATCCCAGAAACATTCTGCCAGCGTACGGTTGGCTCCGGCAGTCTGATAAACATCTCCGTAGCTCGAAAAGAGGTTGAGGGCACGCTGGGCAAAGTTGCCTGCCAGCAGATTGTTTGGCATCTGCTCGATGTTGAGATACTGGAAGGCAGGCAGGTTGTTGCGTATGAGGAATTCGCTCTCCTCTCCTTTTCTGAGGTGCTCGCTAATAGACTGCAGGGCGTTAGCCTGCCAGTAAGGATAAGGATGGGCAGGGTCGCTAGCCAGCATGTAGCAGCTGATCAGCCGGTCGAATTCCGCCTGATTGATTTCGTTTTCGGTTTCCTTGACGATAGCTCCGCCCGAACCTATATTATAAAGATAGTTGAGATATTGTGCCGAATCCTGTTCCAGCTCATCTGGGTCCAGACGGTTAAGCTCCTGAAGCATCGGCTCGTCTAAGCCCACATAATAAAAATAGGTGGCGGCCACAATATAGAATTCTGATTTCGCATAAATCACACGTTTGCTTTCCCTCGGGGGCATGGAATTCACCTCTTCACGAATTCTGCGCAAACGCCTCATCGCCTTTTCGCGATAAGCATAAAAATCTTTGTTGTGCGATTCTCTCTGGCAGAGTCGCATGTTCTGAACATCGGCAATAGCGAGTTCTATCTGATTATCGCTCTCCTCTTCAATCTTCTTCAGCCATCCCTTGGCACCCTTGTAATCCATCTTGGCTATACAGACAAAGGCAAGGTTGTTATAGGCTTCGGCACGGCCAGAGGGATAATCTTCTGAAAGCTTTAAAGCCCTCTCAGCCAGTACTTTAGTAGAATCGAGATTGCGATAATGATAAGCATAGGATTGCTCGTTCAGCTCATCTACCCTTGCCTTATTCGCAGGAGAACAAGCTGAAAGAAAAAGTGTCGCCACCACCAGAACTGATGATGGCGACATGGAAAAAAAGGATGCTGAAATCTGCATCACGAATGAAAAATAGTCTAAATTAAGCGCGAGCCTTCGCGATGTAACCGAGAGCCTCCTGACACTTGGCTGTGATGGCAGCCCAGTCGCCAGCAGCAACAGTCTCCTTAGGGAAGAGCTTAGAACCCATACCTACGCAGAGAACGCCAGCCTTGATCCAAGGAGTAAGATTCTCCTCTGTTGGCTCTACGGCACCTGTTACCATGATGTTGCTCCAACGCAAAGGTGCCATTACGTTCTTAACGAATGAAGGACCACCTACGTTACCTGCTGGGAATACCTTGGTTACGTCGCAACCGGCAGCCTGAGCATTATTGATTTCAGTTACAGAACCGCAACCTGGTGAATAAGGAACCAGACGACGGTTGCAAACTGGAGCAATCTCTGGGTTGAAGTTAGGACCTACGATGAAGTTAGCGCCAAGCTGGAGATACAGAGAAGCTGTACCGGCATCAACAACTGTACCTGCACCCAAAATCATCTCAGGGCAAGCCTTGTCGGCCCACTTTACCAACTCTCCGAAAATCTCGTGAGCGAAGTCACCACGGTTAGTAAACTCGAAAACACGTACGCCACCCTCGTAACAAGCCTTGATGACGTTCTTGCAGATTTCAACATCCTTATTGAAGAAAACAGGTACCATACCAGTCTCTTTCATGGCTGCCATAACCTGCATTTTGCTAAACTTTGCCATTATCTTATTATAATGTTAAATTTTTAATGTTAAATGTTAAATTAGGAAGAGCAAATGAATTTTTCCCTCTTCACTCTTCCCTCTTCACTTAAATTATCTCTGAACGCGACCGTTAGCGTTACCGCCAGCCAGGCTCTCTACCTCGTCAGCAGATACCAGGTTGAAGTCGCCAGGGATAGTATGCTTCAAAGCAGAAGCAGCTACCGCAAACTCAAGAGCCTCGCCCTGAGTCTCCTTAGTTAGAAGACCGTGGATCAGACCACCAGAGAAAGAGTCGCCACCACCAACGCGGTCGATGATAGGGTTGATGTCGTAGTGCTTGCTCTGATAGAACTCCTTACCATCATAGATAAGAGCCTTCCAGCCGTTGTGTGTAGCAGAGAGAGATTCGCGGAGAGTAGAAACAACATACTTGAATCCGAACTCCTTCATCATGCCCTTGAAGATTCCGTAGTAACCCTCAGCATCAGTCTTACCGCCCTCTACGTCAGCATCTGGCTTGAAGCCCAGGCAGAGCTGAGCATCTTCCTCATTACCGATGCAAACATCAACATACTTCATCAGAGGACGCATAACAGAGATAGCCTTCTCAGAAGTCCAGAGCTTCTTGCGGAAGTTGAGGTCAACAGAAACAGTTACGCCGTGACGCTTAGCAGCCTCACAAGCCAACTTGGTAAGCTCAGCAGCCTTGTCGCTAATAGCTGGAGTAATACCGCTCCAATGGAACCATTGGGCACCCTCCATAATCTTGTCGAAATCGAAATCAGATGGGTCAGCCTCAGCAATTGCGCTGTGTGCACGGTCGTAGATTACCTTGGATGGGCGCATAGAAGCACCTGTCTCGGCATAGTAGAGACCTACGCGGTCGCCACCACGAGCGATGAACTCTGTGTTAACGCCGTAACGACGGAGACCGTTGACAGCAATCTGACCGATCTCGTGCTTAGGGAGCTTAGATACGAAGTAAGCATCATGACCATAGTTAGCCAAGCTTACAGCTACGTTAGCCTCACCACCACCAGGGATGATGCGAAGTGATTCACTCTGAATGAAACGATCATTGCCTTCTGGTGATAAACGAAGCATGATCTCACCTAATGTTACAATTTTTGCCATGTTTGATAGTTTTAATTTTTTTGTTTTTATTTTGTTTGTTATGAGTAACAAATTAAATTCCACTTTTCAGTAGAGAAATGAAGTTCAATTATCAGTTGTCGTTCAATTTCGAGGGCAAAAATAACCATAATTTCTCGAATAAAGAAATAAAATCGCATTTTTTTTTGTTTTTCGTGCAAAAAAGTTGCTGTGTCTTCGCACAATTCAAAAAATTGTTGTATATTTGCGCCAAAATTCGTACTTGTGGTCGCACACAACAGAATTGCTTAATACTAATTGTGGTCTGTGCACAGCTAGGAAGTACCTGCGACGTTTTATCTATCGTAGCCCCCAGGAGAGGCTCCTTATATAATAAGTACACGCGAGGCAACCAGACCCGTAATGCTAAAAAACAATGGCCGAAAAAATCAGAATCAAGGATATTGCCGAGAGAGCTGGCGTATCCGTTGGAACCGTAGACCGAGTTCTGCACGACCGCCCAAACGTGTCGAAACCTGCACGCGACAAGGTCGAGAAAGCCCTCAAGGAAATGAATTATCAGCCTAATGTGTACGCCAGCGCTCTGGCTTATAACAAATCCTATACCTTCTACCTGCTGATTCCGAAACACGAATCGGAGGCTTACTGGGAGGAGATAGAGGAAGGCGCAAAAAAATGTGAAGATACCCGACGTGACTTCCATATCGATGTAGAGATTCGTTTCTATGAGCGTTCCAGCGAGGAATCGTTCCGCGAAGAAGGCAACAAGATTCTTGAGGCCAGTCCGGAAGGAGTCATCGTGGTGCCTTCATCGCTCGATGTAACCCGCGAGTTTACCGAGGCGATGCACCACAAAGGCATCCCATTCATCCTGCTCGACTCCTATATGCCCGATCTCCGTCCGCTCTCTTTCTACGGTCAGGATTCGTTCTGTTCCGGTTTCTTCTCAGCCAAGATGCTGATGATGCTTGCCGCAAAGGAAGATGAAATCATGCTCATGAGGCAGACCAAAGACGGAAGAGTGGTCAGCAAGCAGCAGGACAACCGAGAGGTAGGATTCCGCCATTACATGCACGACCACTTCCCTAACGTGAAGATTACCGTGCTCGACCTGCCGTTGAGCGGCACACGTGCTGAATTCGTCAAAATGCTGGAGAAGTTCTTTGCCGAGCATCCTAACGTGCACCATTGCATTACCATGACTTCGAAGGCGCATATCGTGGGCGACTTCCTGCTGAAGACCAACCGCCGCGACGTTCAGATCATGGGCTACGATATGGTGGAGAAAAACGCCCGCTGTCTGCGCGAAGGAAGCATCTCCTTCCTCATCGCCCAGCACGCCTACATGCAGGGCTACTCCTGCGTAGACACGCTCTTCCAGGCCATCGTGCTGAAGAAGAAAGTTACACCGGTAAACTATATGCCTATCGAGCTGCTGATGAAGGAAAACGTAGATTTCTATCGCAGAACCCAGCTCTAAGGCGAATTGGCAGAATTAAAGCTTTTGCCCTTACAGGGCGACAGGGTTGCGTCCGTAATTACCCAGGGCGATGCCCTGGGCTAGGAGCTTTTGCCCTTTCAGGGCGTATGGAGCCAACTAGCGACAATACAGGAACATTATAAATTATAAACAATAAATAAAAAACAGACTACGTATGGAACAATCAAGTTTTATCAAGATTAACCCTGCCGACTCGGTAGTGGTTTGCTTGCGCCCTATGAAGAAGGGTGAAACGATTGAAGTAGATGGCAAGACCATCACATTATTGCAGGATACTCCTGCAGGACACAAGGTGCTCATCAACGATGCTGCGGAGGGTACAGACATCCTGAAGTATGGCTACCCTATCGGTCATGCAAAGACCGGTCTCAAGGCGGGCGAATGGGTAAACGAGAACAACCTCAAGACCAATCTTGCCGGTACGCTCGAATATACCTACAACCCGGTTAACGAGCAGCTGAACATCGCTAAGGAAAACCGCACCTTCATGGGCTACGTTCGCAAGAATGGCGAAGTAGGCGTAAGAAACGAAGTATGGGTAGTTCCTACCGTGGGCTGCGTTAACGGCGTGGCTGAGAAACTGGTAGAACTCCTCAAGAAAGAAACAGGCTGCGAAGGCATCGACGCCATCCACGCATGGCACCACAACTTCGGTTGCTCACAGCTCTCGGGCGACCATGAGAATACCCGCAAGGTGCTTCGCGATATCTGTCTGCATCCAAACGCAGGTGCTGTGCTCGTTCTCTCGCTCGGCTGCGAGAACAACCAGCCAGATGATTTCATGAAGATGCTCGGCGACTATGATAACGACCGCATCAAACTTCTTGTAACACAGAAGGTTGAAGGCGATGAACTCGAGGAAGGCATGAAGATTCTGCGCAACCTCTATGCCCAGGCTAAGGAAGACAAACGCGAGGAAGTTCCGGTAAGCAAGCTGCGCGTAGGTTTGAAGTGTGGCGGTTCTGACGGCTTCAGCGGAATTACAGCCAACCCTTTGGTAGGTGAATTTAGCGACTGGCTCGTAGCTCAGGGCGGTACAAGCATCCTGACAGAGGTACCGGAAATGTTTGGCGCAGAAACCATTCTGATGAACCGTTGCGAAAATAAGGAACTCTTCGACAAGACCGTTCACCTGATTAACGACTTCAAGGAGTACTTCCTGAGCCATGGTGAGCCTGTTGGCGAGAACCCTTCTCCAGGTAACAAGGCAGGTGGTATCTCAACCCTCGAAGATAAGGCTTTGGGTTGCACCCAGAAGTGCGGACGTGCTCCGGTAAGCGGCGTGCTCCAATATGGCGACCGTCTGGAGATAACCGGTTTGAACCTGCTTTCAGCTCCGGGTAACGACCTTGTAGCAGCCACAGCTCTGGCTTCAGCAGGTTGCCAGCTCGTTCTCTTCACCACAGGTCGCGGAACCCCATTCGGAACCTTCGTGCCAACGATGAAGATTTCTACCAACAGCAATCTGGCAAAGAACAAGCCAAACTGGATTGACTTCAACGCCGGCGCTCTGGTAGAAGGTGTAGAAATGAAAGACTTGGTAAGCAAGTTTATTGATAAGATTATAGCCGTAGCAAGTGGCGAGGAAGCTCGCAACGAGTATAATGGCTATCGTGAAATCTCCATCTTCAAGAATGGAGTAACTCTTTAATTAAAAAGAAAAAAGAAGTATGAGTAATAAAAAAGGTTTGCTGGCGTTGTCGCCATTATTTTTGCTGATTGTCCTCATCGTGGCTTTTACCGTATATTCGGTAGACAGCAGCCATCAGGACACCAGCCTCTCGCTCACAGTAGCGTTCATGATTTCTAGCATTTATGCCGTGGCTATTTCCGGCGGAATGCCTGTCAGGAAACGAGTGGACACATACAGCAAGGGTGCCGGCGCCAACAACCTGATGCTCATGCTCTGGATTTATGTGCTGGCTGGCTCGTTTGCCGCATCAGCCAAGGCGATGGGAGCCGTTGATGCAACCGTCAACCTGGCGCTCAGCATCCTGCCAGCCAGCATGATTCTGCCAGGACTCTTCCTGGCTGCCTGCTTTATCTCCGTATCTATCGGAACAAGTGTGGGAACCGTAGTGGCTCTGGTTCCGATAGCCGCCGGACTGGCCCACTCGATGGATGCTAATGTAGGCATGATGACCGCCATCATCGTAGGTGGCGCTTATTTCGGCGACAACCTCTCGTTCATCTCCGATACGACGGTTGTTGCTACGCAGACGCAGAACTGCAAGATGAGCGATAAGTTCAAGGTCAACTCCATGATTGTGGTTCCGGCCGCCGTACTCGTACTCATCGCCTATTCTGTCATGGGAGTCGGTCTTCAGGCCCCAACCCACATCAACGAGGTAGAATACATGAAAGTATTGCCTTACCTCACCGTCCTCGTTACCGCTATTGCCGGCATGAATGTAATGGCTGTTCTCACTCTGGGCACCCTACTCTGTGGCGCCATCGGCATAGGCAGTCATCTTCTAGGTGCCTCCGGAAGCTACGACCTCTTTGGCTGGTTCTCAGCCATGGGCAACGGCATTATCGGCATGGGCGAACTCATTATCATCGCCATGATGGCAGGTGGTATGCTTGAAATCATCCGCGAAAACGGTGGAATCGATTTCATCATCAACAAGATTACAGCCCACGTAAACAGCAAGCGTGGAGCCGAACTTTCTATCGCCGCCCTCGTTTCGATGGTAAACATCTGTACGGCAAATAATACGGTAGCGATTCTGACAGTAGGAAATATTTCGAAAAAGATAGGCGACCGGTTTGGCGTAGACAACCGCAAGGCAGCCAGCATTCTCGACACCTTCTCGTGCATGGTTCAGGGATTGATTCCTTATGGCGTGCAGATGCTCCTGGCAGCCGGCCTGGCCAATCTCAGTCCGATGGACATTCTTCCTTATCTCTACTATCCGCTGGCGATAGGTGTGGCAGCCCTGCTGGCCATCCTCTTGCGCTATCCTAAGAGATACAGTTAGGAAGACTTCTCAAATCAGAGGCTCTCCTTCTGCGTTAGAGATTTCTTGACAGGAAGAACAAAACTTTATTATTGACTATTAATAAGAACAAGGCATATGAATTTTCTTCAGCGCAACCTTTTTACTAAGCTCCGTGCCGATAACTTCGGCATCAAGGAAGAAATGGAACCGATGACTACCTTTAAGAAGAAAAAGATAGCTCAGATGCTCAAGAACGTGAATGATGTTCCTGCCGGAGAGGTGAAGATGAACAACAGTTTTCTGAACCGACGGCTCAGCAAGATTCAGGAAGATGAACGCCACGCCATCGATACCTCTATTGAGACCATTTATCTGCTGCGCATCATCGTGGCAAACGTAAATGGAATGCTGGCTAACGGAATCAATCTCAGAGGAATCATCCAGTTGGGAGACTACCTGAGAACCCGAGGCGACAAGGTAGATTTCGTGAAACTGGAGAAGTGGCTTGCCAAGCTCCGCATCCAGCGCATCGCCCAGTTGGAAGGAAGCGTGCTCATCACCTTCTTCGATTTTGAACAGGACGAAATCCCGTTCGTTCATCACATAGAAAGAGGCGCCTACAAGCTGACGCTCCGTTCGCTCTACTATAATATCATGGACCAGCAGGCCATTCAGTTTGAGCAGACCAGCAGCGGCTTTGTACGCACCACGGGGGGAACCATGCGCAAGAATCTGCGCCGCAGCATGCGCTATCTGCAATACGCTCCGATAGAAACCATGAGCAATTTCATGAACAATTTCTTCCGTTCTCTTTCTGAGATTGAAGAGTAAATTTCAGAAAGATTTGAAGAATGTTTCCGAAGGAAAGAGGCTTGTTTCTGGAATGATTGAAGGGACTAATCAGGGATTCTTCAGGGCGAAGAGTAAAATATCTATAAAATTAATCTCTTAGTAGTACGATTTTCATCTGATTTTCGTATCTTTGCATCTATGAAAAAGTTATTTATCTCTATTATAGCATCCATTATTGCCTTGGGAGCCCATGCCCAGGTGCAATGCGAAGACACTTGTCGGCACGTTCACGGCATCGACTTGAGTCATTATCAGGGCAACGTGTTCTGGGAAACCGTGGGCGACAACTCTAAGATGGCTTACGTTTATCTGAAAGCTACCGAGGGAGGAACCAACATCGACAGCAAATACAAGAAGAATATCGACCTGGCTCATCGCTACGGAATGAAAGTAGGTTCTTATCATTTCTACAGACCCCGCATCCCACAGCAGACGCAGCTGGAAAATTTCAAGGCCCAATGCCGTCCGGGAGATCAGGACCTCTTGCCTATGATTGATGTAGAGACGAAAAGCGGCATGAATACAGAAGAATTCTGCGATTCGCTCTTTAAGTTTCTGCACCTCGTAGAGAAAGCATTTAAGCAGAAACCCCTCATCTATACGGGAGCCAATTTCTATGACAACTATCTTCTGGGCAAGCTAGACAGCTACAAGCTGATGATTGCCCAGTATACGAAGCGCATCCCTGTATTGCGCGATGGTAGAGATTTCGAAATGTGGCAATATACGGGTAAGGGCAAACTCAACGGAATAAACGGCTATGTTGACAAAAGCCGTTTCATGGGGCGCCACAAGCTCAGAGAAATCAGATTCAGACATCGATAGTACTTGGAACCCTGAACTTGGAACTTTATGATTAGCTTCAAGGTAAAGAGTAGATAAGGTCTGGAAGTAGAGAAGCATGAATTATATAAGTAAATTAATAAACACAAAATAGAATTATGGCAATTATAAAATGTCCGGAATGCGGACGCCAAATTAGCGATAAAGCACCTACCTGCCCTAGTTGCGGAGTAGAAATAGCAGGCAAAATTACCAAATGCCCAAATTGTGGCGAGATTTATTTCAGCAACCTGGAAATGTGTCCTAACTGCCATGAGCTGAATCCTTCGCTCACAAGAATGACGCCTCCGACAGGAATGAGCCAGCAGACTCCTGCCAGCCAGGCTTCTATGACTCAGCAGCAAGATGCTGAAAACGCAGCCAGACAGAATGCAATCAGACAAGAAGAAATCCGCCGTCAGGAGGCTCTCAGACAGGACGCTCTCAGACAGCAGGCTCGTCCTCAGACACCTGTCAGAACAGCAACACCTCCTACTCCACCCGTTCCTCCGGTTCGCCCACAGCAATCTAATTCTCAGAACGGCGGAAACGGCGAGGGAACCCAGGAAAAGAAAAAAAGCAACCGTGGTGTCATCATCATCTCTCTGATTTTCGCCTTCCTCGTTTGTGGCATTTTCTACTATTTCTATGATAGTGCCAATAAGAATAAGGAACTGGAAGCTTACGAGTATGCGATGCAGAGTAGCGACCCGATGGTTCTGCAGAGTTACCTAGATACTTACAAAGATGCTGACGAGGCGCATCGTGATTCCATCATGGCTCACCTCGAACTTCTGAAACAGACCGATCAGGACTGGACCAACGCCGTAGTAAGCGGTTCGAAAGAGGCCCTGCAGGCTTATCTCGACAAATACCCAAACAGTCCACACAAGCAGGAGGTTTTGAACAAGATAGATTCCATCGACTGGAATGTGGCCAAGAATGCTGATAATGTAGAAGCTTACCAGGCTTATCTTGCCGCTCATGCTGACGGTTCGCATATCGAAGAGGCTGAGAATGCGATGAAGAAAGCCAAGAGCAGAGATTTGCAGCCAGAAGAGAAAGATATGGTAAGCAGTCTGTTCCGCCATTTCTTCCAAAGCATCAATACCCGCGATGCTGATGGTTTGCAGGCTTCATGCGAGGACATTCTCTCTTCGCTTCTGGGTAAGAATTCTGCCACCAAGGCAGATGTTGTTACCTTTATGAATAAGCTTTATAAGGAAGATGTGACCAACCTGAACTGGTTCCTCACCAACGATTATAAGATCAAGAAGCGCGAGGTGGGTGACGAAGATTATGAATATCAGGTTCAGTTCTCAGCACGTGAGGAAGTTCAGCTTACCGACGGTACTAAGAAAACCAACCATTTCAAAATCAACGCAACCGTTTCGCCAGACGGCAAGGTTTCTGCGTTCAACATGTCGAAGATTAATGCCGCAGAATAGAATAAAAAACGCCCTGCAAGATTAAATAGAATAAAAAACGCCCTGCAAGATCAGGAACTTCATTTCTGAATGTTCCCTTCTTGCAGGGCGTTTCTTTTTACCTTCATGTTTTGGGAAGGTTCTCATGTCCGAGAACCCGTTCCCTTCTTTTAGAAATTACTTTGCATCCTTCATCTGACGGAGCAAATCTTTCTGCTTATCATTCAACCCGGTTGGCAACTTCACGTTGTAAGTAATCATCAGGTCGCCAAAGGTTCCGTCACCTCGATCGTATCCTTTTCCGCGAACACGAACCTTCGTGCCATTCTGCGTTTCCGGCTTAATCTTCAGTTTGATTTTAGAACCATTACTCAATTTAATGATTCCTTCGCCGCCCAGCAGAGCCGTATAAAGGTCGATATTCACATTCATGTTCATTTCGCCGTTATTGGCACGACCATTCTGGCCGCAACCGCCGCCACAACCACCAGTACCGAAATCAGCACCAGCTCCGTAGCCAGCCCCATTAAAGCCGCTACCATAACCGGCAGAACCATTAAAACCGCCGAAATTGCCGGAACCGAATCCTTCAGCAGACTGCTGGCTTCTGCCACGACCTCCGAAGAGATTTTCGAAGAAGCTGGAGAAACCTCCGCCTCCGCCAAACTGGCTGAAGTCGAAACCCTCGAATGGATTTCCACCTGCTCCACCATAGCTTCCGGAACCGCCTGCACCACCAGCTCCGCCGAAACCGCCGAATGCATCAGCATTCTTCCATTGTTCGCCATACTGGTCGTATTTAGCACGCTTATCTGGGTCAGAAATCACCTCATATGCCTCGTTCAGCGCCTGGAACTTAGCCTTCGCCTTCGGGTCGTTAGGGTGCAAATCTGGGTGAAACTGTTTTGCACGTTTACGATACGCAGCTCTCACATCCTTCTGCGGAATGTTCTTGTCTACGCCGAGAATCTTGTAATAATCAACAAATGCCATATTATAAAACCTCCTATTTTTTAGTTTTTAAAAAATATCCAACAAAAAGTATGCCTATTTAAGTTCTTTTTTGTACTTTTGCAGAGAAAATAAGAAACAGAGCTCAACTGATGGGCTTTCATTACTCAAAAGTAATACATTAATTAATATGAAACAATTATTTGCTGCGCTTCTTCTGGCGCTAACTTTCAATTCACAAGCGATGGCACAACAACGTACCGTAAAACTGAGAGTGATAGAGACAAGCGATGTGCACGGCTCTTTCTTCCCTTACGATTTCATCAACCGTAAGCCAAAAGCAGGAACCTTGGCGCGCGTTTCTTCCTACGTCAATAATTTGCGAAAAGACTACAAGGATAACCTCATCCTCTTGGAGAATGGCGATATTCTGCAGGGACAGCCTACCTGCTATTATTATAATTATGTAAACACAGAGGCTAGAAACGTGGCTGCCGATGTGGTCAACTACATGAAGTATGATGCGCAAGTGTTTGGCAATCATGATGTTGAAACGGGTCATCCAGTTTACGACAAATGGATAAAAGAACTCAATTGCCCAGTCTTGGGTTCCAACATTATCAGCACTTCTACAGGCGAGCCATACGTTAAACCTTATCTCATCCTGAACCGCGAGGGCGTGAAGGTGGCTGTCTTGGGAATGCTTACTCCTGCTATTCCAAACTGGCTCACGGAGAATCTCTGGAGCGGACTGAAATTTGAAAATATGGTAACAAACGCCCGCAAATGGGTGAAGTATCTCCAGGAGAATGAAAAACCGGATGTTATCATCGGCCTCTTCCACAGCGGAAAAGACGGAGGCATCCAGACTGCCGAATATGATGAAGACGCCTCTATCAAGGTGGCAAAAGAAGTGCCAGGCTTCGACCTCATTCTCTTCGGCCACGACCATACGCGCGACAACGAAACCGTAACCAATACTGATGGAAAGCAGGTGGTTTGCCTGGATCCTGCCAACAACGCCATTAGCGTGGCTGATGCTGAAATAACCCTCACCCTCAACAAGAAAAAGGTGAACGGAAAGAAGCAGCTGGTGGTAACTGACAAAAAGGTGACAGGCAAGATTGTAGATGTGACAGATTGTCCTATCGACGAGGATTTCATGAAGACTTTCGAACCTCAGATTGCGGAAGTAAAGAAATATGTGGGCAAGCAGATTGGCAACTTCAAGACGACCATCTACAGCCGCGACCAGTTCTTCGGCAGTTCTGCCTTCAACGATTTCATCCTCAACCTCCAGTTGCAGATTACAAAAGCCGACATTTCGTTTAACGCTCCTCTTCAGTTCAACGCGGTTCTGAAAGCCGGCCCAATCTACGTGAGCGACATGTTCAACCTCTATAAATATGAGAACCAGCTCTACGTAATGCGCATGACGGGCGAAGAAATCAGAAAGCATCTGGAAATGAGTTACGACCTCTGGGTGAACACCATGAAGAGCCCGGACGACCATCTCCTGCTGCTCGATGAGAAGACCGTTGGCGACCAGCAACGCCTCGGTTTCAAGAATCTCTCGTTCAACTTTGATAGTGCTGCGGGAATCGATTACGAAGTTGACGTAACCAAGCCAGATGGCGAGAAGGTGAAGATTCTGCGCATGAGCAACGGCGCACCTTTCGATGAGAAGAAATGGTACAAGGTAGCCGTTAACAGCTATCGTGGAAATGGCGGCGGCGAACTCCTTACCAAGGGTGCCGGAATCCCGAAAGACAGTCTTGAAAGCCGAATCATCTATCGCAGCAAGCGCGACCAGCGCTACTATCTGATGGAAGAAATTGAAAAGATGGGAACGGTTGATGCAAAACCAAACAACAACTGGAAGTTTGTGCCGGAAGCATGGACCAAGCCTGCTGCCCAGCGCGATTTCGAATTGCTGTTCGGTAAGAAGAAATAGTTTCTCGAAACGCTTCTGGAAAAGCATATTATAAAGCTCAAAGTAAAAAAGCAAATAAGTTCAAAATAAAGAATGAAGTATTGGTTTATATTTTGCAAGACTGATCTCTTGCTCGAAAAGAAAGAAGACGGAACCTATACGATTCCTTGTTCAGAAGAGAGTCCAATCCCAACAAAGCCTTGGACTCACATTCTCAATATTACCCCGATGGAAGACGGAACAGAGGTGAAGACCTTCACCATTCCTGAGCCCGTTACCGACAATCCGAAGTACGAAATGTGCGGCTTGCGCCCTAGTTTCTACAAACTCTCTCCTGCCCTTTACCAGAAAGCAGGAAAGTGCCAGGAACTCAACTATTGGGACATGAATACCCAATTCTGCGGCGTTTGCGGAGCTCCGATGAAAATGGCAACCGACATCAGTAAGAAATGTACAGAATGCGGCAAACAGGTCTGGCCTTCGCTTGCCACAGCCATCATCGTTCTGATTAAGAAAGATAATCAGGTCTTGCTGGTACACGCTCGCAATTTCAAGGGAAATTTCGACAGTCTCGTGGCTGGTTTCGTAGAGACTGGCGAGAATCTGGAAGAGGCGGTTCATCGTGAAGTGATGGAAGAAACCGGTCTGACTATCAAGAACTTGAAATATTTCGGTTCTCAGCCTTGGCCTTACCCGAGCGGTCTGATGATTGGCTTCTCAGCAGAATATGTAGATGGAGAAATTCATCTTCAGAAAGAAGAACTCTCTCGTGGTAAATGGTTTACGAAAGAGAATCTCCCTATTCTCCCAGAGAAACTTTCCATCGCCCGAAAACTCATCGACGCCTGGCTGGCGGACAAACTCTAATAATGAGGACAAACTCTAAAAGTGAGGATAAACTCTAAAAAATGATGAAAGAGAAACTTTGGAACGCTAACTACATCAAGGTGATGACCACCAACTTCCTGTTGTATTTCGCCTTCTATCTGCTCACACCTTTGCTCCCTCTCTATCTGAGCGAAAATTTTGGAGCCACGAAAGATGTGATTGGAATTGTGCTGAGCGGCTATACGGTTGCCGCCCTCATCATTCGTCCGTTCAGCGGATATGTGGTTGACAGCTTTTCGCGCAAAAAGGTTCTGATGGTCTGTCTCTCGGCCTTCGCCATCTTCTTTGCCGGCTATATTGCAGCCAGCACCATCCTGATGTTTGCCATCTGCAGAACCCTGCACGGAGGTCCGTTCGGAGCCGTAACGGTTGCCAACAGCACCTGCGCCATCGACGTTCTTCCGGCAAGTAGGAGAAATGAAGGAATCGGACTCTACGGACTGAGCAACAATTTTGCCATGGCAATTGCTCCATCCATCGGAATCTATCTCCATAATGCGGTAGACAGTTACATGATTCTCTTCTGGATAGCTTTCATCGTGGCGATTGCCTCAGTTGTGATTGCAGGAACCATCCGTCTCCCCGAAAAGGAAATCGTTAAGAACAAGGAGAAGCTTTCTCTCGACCGCTTCTTCCTGACGCGTGCCTGGCTTCTTGCCATCAATATCGCCATGTTCGGTTTCTGCTGGGGCGTTCTGAGCAATTATCTCGCAATCTACAGCAAGGAGGAACTCGGAATTACGGGCGGAACGGGCACTTATTTTGCCCTTCTTTCCATGGGTCTGTTCCTCTCAAGATTGCAGGGAAGAAAAGCCTTGAGCCAAGGCAAACTTACCCAGAATGCGGCCGAAGGAATGCTGCTTTCGCTTGTCGGTTTCATCATCTTTGTTGCCGTCAAGCACCCGGTAGCCTATTATCTTTCGGCTTGTCTTATCGGCCTGGGCAACGGTCATCTTTACCCAGCCTTCCTCAACATGTTCATTAATGTGGCTCGTCACAACCAGCGTGGAACGGCAAACAGCAGCATTCTTACAGGTTGGGATTTGGGCTTCGGAATCGGCTGTCTCTTAGGCGGAGTTGTGGCAGAACATTTCGGTTACAACGGAACATTCTGGATGGTTGCTATAGAAAATGCAGCTTCCGTTCTCCTCTTCTTCGCCGCTTCGAAACAATTCTTTGAGAAGAGACGCAGAGAATAGAATACAGTTGAAAAAGAGAAATATAAGATTATGAATAAAAAAAGAGCACTTCATCCGAGACAGAAGAAAGTCTCAGGCGAAGTGCTCTTATTTTTATCTTACTTTTCTGTTTTTAGAAAGGAAGATCATCTGCGCTACCACCCTCTGCTGCAGGAGCTGCAGGCTGAACTGGAGGGAATGCTGCAGTTGCGCCATTAGCAGGAGCTGCTGGCTGAGCAGGAGCTACAGGAGCACCTACTGGAGGAAACGCACCTGGCTGCATTCCGCCCATAGCACCAGCTACGGCGTTAGGGTCAACACGCTGGATGTTCCAGGCACGGATGCTGTTGTACCAACGGCCCTGATACTCGTGAGCATCAATATCGAAAGAAACCAGAAGTTCCTCCCCACTCTGAATGTTGAACTGAGCCAGACGGTCTGCTCCGAAAACATCAAAGCACAATTTCTTTGGATACTGCTCGTGGGTTTCAATTACGAACGACTGAGCTTTCCACTCTCCTCTTGCAGAGACGCCGCTTTTTTCAGGCAAAACGGCAATAACTTTTCCTTGTAATTCCATATGATAATATTTAAAGTTTTTCCTTTGTTTAAAGGGTGTTTTTTTCTTTCTGACTGCGAAATTACTAAAAATAGTTCAAAAACTAGAACTTTTCTCCAATTATTTTTGCTTATCAGCGATATTTTTTGTATTTTTGTGCTCAATTAGGTGATATTGCCTAATTAAATTAAGGTGAAACAGAAAACAAAATAAAATTTAAATAAAATACTCATGAGATTTACAGTATCAAGTTCTGCATTGAGCAGCAAGCTCAACATGCTCGCAAAAGTGATTGGAAGCAAGAATTCGTTGCCAATCCTCGATTGTTTCCTTTTCCAAGTTGCTAACGGTGAAATGAGCATCACGGCTAGCGATAGTGATAATGTCATCAAGAGTACACTCGCTCTTACCGACCACGATGGAGAAGGTGAGTTTTGTGTGCCTAACCGCGTTATCCTCGATGCGTTGAAGGAACTGCCTGAGCAGCCTCTTCACTTCGATGTGGATGCTGCCGGAGAAGCCGTTGCCATCAAGATTGTTTACCAGAACGGTCTTTACAACTTCACAGGTCAGAGCGCAGAGGAATATCCTCGCACACAGAGCATGAACGATGCTTGTACCACCGTTTCTTTGCCTACAGAAATGCTGATCAACAACATTTCACGCTCGCTCTTCGCTACAGCCAACGATGAGTTGCGCCCTGTCATGAATGGTATTTATTTCGACCTGACAGCAGATGCTCTCGCTATCGTAGCAAGCGATGGTCACAAGCTGGTTCGCAGCAAGAACTTCACTATCAAGAGCGAATCTCCTTCAGCATTCAACTTGCCTAAGAAGCCAGCTTCTCTGCTGAAGAACATTCTGAGCAAGGACGGCGACGACGCTATCATCAAGTTTGATGACCGAAGCGCAGAAATCCAGTTTACTGACGGCGTTATGAGATGCAGACTGATTGATGGCCGCTACCCTAACTACAACTCTGTCATTCCAAACAACCCTAACGAGGTTACAGTAGACCGCAGAGGCTTGCAGAGTGCTTTGCGCCGCGTATTGCCATTTGCAAGCGAGAGCAGCCAGCTCATCCGTTTCCACATCGAGTCAGGCCGTTTCGAGGTTTCTTCTGAGGATATTGACTTCTCAACATCTGCAAAGGAACAGTTGTCTTGCGAATACAACGGCTCTCCTATGAGCATCGGCTTCAAGGGAAGCAGTCTGATGGAAATCCTGAGCAATCTCACCAGCGACAACATCATCATCCAGCTGGCAGACCCAAGCCGTGCCGGAATCATCGTTCCTGCTGAACAGCCTGAGAACGAAGATATTCTGATGCTCATCATGCCTATGCTCCTTAACGACTAAAGGAGCACGGGCTTTCTCTGAAACAACAAAAAGAAAAGTATTTCTACAAAAATGAAACTCAATTTGACAAAGCCTCTGATTGTGTTCGACCTGGAGACAACCGGTCTTGACATGATCAAGGATCGCATTATACAGATTTCTTACATCAAGGTAATGCCTGATGGAACTGAAGACCGCAAGAACCTCTTCATAAATCCTTGCAAGGAGATTCCTGCCGAAGTAGTTGCCCTTACAGGCATCAGCAACGAAGATGTAAAAGATGCGCCAACTTTCAAGCAGCTGGCTGCCACATTGGAGAAGGAATTTACAGGCTGCGATTTCGCAGGCTACAATTCCAACCATTTCGATGTTCCTATGCTCGCAGAAGAATTCCTGCGTGCCGGAATCGACTTCGATTTCAACAAGTGCCGTCTCATCGATGCGCAGACCATCTTCATGAAGATGGAACGCCGTAACCTGGCTGCTGCCTACAAGTTCTATTGCGGCAAAAAGATGGAGGAAGATTTCGAAGCTCATCGTGCTGATCAGGATACAGAGGCTACTTACCGCGTGCTCATGGGCGAGCTCGACAAGTATGCTCCAGGCGTACAGGATGAACCTGAGCGCGTGCTCAACAACAATATGGATGAACTTGCCGAATTCTCTAAGCAGAAGGATAATGTAGACTTCGCTGGACGTATCGTCTGGGAAGAGGTAAAAGACGCCCAGGGCAACGTTGTCAACGACGAGAACGGTAATCCTTTGAAGCACGAAGTATTCAACTTCGGAAAATACAAAGGATGGGATGTGGCTGAGATTCTGACCAAAGACCCAGGTTACTTTACATGGGTTTTGGGAAGCGATTTCACCAACAATACCAAGCAGGTGCTTACCCGCATCCGCCTTCGTGAATTCAACAAGAGAATGGGAAAATAATTGTTACCGGGCTTTCGCAAGCTGTAGAATAACAGACTTGCGAAACTCGGATTTATTTCTTAACAGTTAGAAAAATTCATGTTAAAAGGAAAGAAAATCGTATTGGGCATTACGGGCTCTATTGCAGCCTACAAGTCTTGCCTCATCATACGAGGTCTCATCAAGCGCGGAGCCGAAGTGCAGGTGGTCATTACGCCTGCAGGAAAGGAGTTCATCACTCCCATCACCCTTTCGGCTCTTACGCATAAGCCTGTGGTAAGCGAATTCTTCTCGCAGCGCGATGGAACCTGGAATTCGCACGTAGACTTAGGTCTGTGGGCCGACGCCATGCTCATCGCTCCTTGCACAGCCTCTACCATGGGAAAGATGGCTCACGGAATTGCAGACAACATGCTCATCACAACCTATCTGTCGATGAAAGCGCCTGTTTTCATCGCTCCAGCCATGGACCTCGACATGTATAAGCATCCTTCTACCCAAGCCAACATGAAAACACTTCTGGGCTATGGAAATCACATCATAGAACCCGAAGTGGGATTCCTGGCAAGCGGACTGGAAGGAAAGGGACGCATGGAAGAACCTGATATTATCGTAGAATGCCTTGACAGATTCTTCGATGAACAGGCTCAGCAGAATGCGAAGACCGATGAAGCTGCATCAGAAAACAGCAAGGAAAAAGAAAGCGATAAGCTCGATTTGAAAGGCAAGAAGATCATGATTACAGCCGGACCAACTTACGAAAAGATTGACCCGGTACGTTTCATCGGCAATTATTCTTCCGGCAAAATGGGCTTTGCCCTTGCTGAAGAGTGCTGCCGTCGTGGTGCTGAGGTTACGCTGGTTGCAGGTCCGGTTTCGCTCAGCTGTTCTGAAGCCATTCATCGCATTGATGTAGAAAGTTGCGAGGAAATGTATCAGGCAGCCACTAAAGCTTTTGCCTCTACCGATGCAGCCATTCTCTGTGCTGCTGTTGCTGATTTCAAGCCAAGCGAGATTGCTGACAGGAAAATCAAGCGCGAGAAAGATGATCTGGAACTCCGCCTCGTCCCTACTCACGATATTGCTGCAGCCCTTGGCAAGATGAAACAAAAACATCAGCGAATTGTGGCTTTCGCCCTGGAAACCAACGATGAAGAAGCTAATGCACAGAAAAAGCGCAAAAAGAAAAATGCCGATTTCATCGTGCTTAACTCTACTCGCAATCCGGGAACCACATTCCGTACGGATGACAACCAGATAACGATTATTTCTGAAGAGGGTAAGAAAGAATATGAGAAGAAACCGAAAACTGAAGTGGCTCGCGACATTATCAACGAGCTGGCTCATCTCTTGTAGTCCCATCACATCAGCCGCTCAGGAGTTGCAGGCTAAGATTACCATCAACCATGCACAGATTCAGGGCACGGAAAACCGGGTATTCGATAATCTGCAGCAAACTCTTGAGCAGTTTGTGAACGACAGGCAATGGACGAATCTTCAATTCAGGAAGAACGAGCGCATCGTGTGCAACTTCAATATCACGGTGAGCAAGTATGATAAAGACCAGAATATCTTTACCTGCAAGGCGCTCATCCAGGCCAACCGTCCCGTCTACAATTCAGCCTATACGTCCACCTTATATAATAATGTGGATGAAAACTTCACGTTCAAGTTTGCCGAGTTCGATCAGCTGGAGTTTACCGAAGAGCGGATTGACAACCAGCTAACGGCTCTGCTCGCCTACTATGCTTACCTCATCATCGGTTTAGATCTTGACAGTTTTGCGCCTAAAGGTGGTGAAGACATTCTGCAACGTTGCATGAACCTCACCAACAACGCCCAGAATCTTGATTTTCCGGGCTGGAAAGCGTTTAGTGACAACAGAAACCGGTTCGCCATCATTTCCGATTATCTCGACGGAGCCATGGAACCTTTCAGAATGCTGCAATACAACTATTACAGAAAAGGGCTCGATGAAATGGCGAATAATGTGGAACGAGGCAGAACTGAAATCACCAACACCCTGCTCCAGGATCTGAAGAAGGCACGTACGGACAGACCGCTCAGTCTGCTGCCACAAATCTGGACCGACTATAAGAAGGACGAGCTTGCTAACATCTATCAGAAACATGGCACTCAGAAAGAGAAAGAAAGCATTTATGAGCTGCTCTTCTCCATCAATCCTTCTCAAAACTCATATTGGGACAAAATCAAGGAATAAGGCTACATGCAGAATGATTCGAGGCAACTTCTCGGATGATAAAGGAAAGATTCTTCCTAGGTAGGTTAAGTTCCTTTAAAACAATAAGATAAGAAATTATGCTCAAGCAATTATACATCAAGAATTTCACGTTGATTGACGAGTTGGACATTCCTCTTTATCCAGGATTCTCTGTCATCACGGGCGAGACGGGTGCCGGAAAGAGCATCATTCTCGGAGCCATCGGACTGCTTCTGGGCAACCGTGCTGACAGCAAGGCCATCAAGGCTGGAAGAGACCGATGCGTGATTGAAGCCCACTTCGACCTGTCAAAATACGGAATGCAGGATTTCTTCGATGCTAACGATATTGATTATGATGCAGAAGACACCATCATCCGCCGCGAACTGACAGCTGCCGGAAAGAGCCGTGCCTTCATCAACGACACGCCCGTCCCCCTGAGCAAGATGAGAGAACTGGGCGAACAGCTCGTCGATATTCATTCGCAGCACCAGAACCTCCTGCTGCAGAAGGAAGACTTCCAGCTCAGCGTGGTCGACATTATTGCCCACGATGAAAAGCAGAAGAAGGCTTATCTTGCCGAATACAAGAACTATAAAAAGGCTAAGCAGCAGCTGGAAGACCTGAAAGCGGAAATCGCAAAGAACAGGGAGAACGAGGAATTCATGCGCTTCCAGTTTAAGGAACTGGATGATGCAAACCTGCAGGAAGGCGAACTTGAGCAACTGGAACAGGAAGCAGAAACCCTGAGCCATTCTGAAGACATCAAGACTGCGCTCTATGAGGCAGATAATGCACTCTCGGGCGAAGACGGCAGTATTCTCGACAAACTGAAAAATGCAGCCCAGCAGATTGACAACATCAAGGAGGTTTATCCGGATGTGAAAGAGGTGGCTGAGCGAATGCAGAGCAGCTATATAGAACTCAAGGATATTGCCCAGGAAATAAGCGGAAGCGTTGACAATATAGAGTTCGACCCGAACCGGCTTGAAACCATCAATTCCCGTCTCGACCAGCTCTACTCGCTCCAGCAGAAATTCCATGTGGAAAATGTAGAAGAACTCATCGCCACTCGCGAGCGAATCAACGAACAGTTGCAGCACATCGATAATGGAGATGAAGACATAGAAGAACAGGAAAAGCAAGTTGGCCTTCTGCTTGCCAAGGCTGAAAAGCTGGCTGGTGATCTGACTGCCATCCGAACGAAATCGGCTAGAAAGATAGAAGAAGAAATGAAGAAACGTCTCATTCCTCTGGGAATTCCAAACGTCCGCTTCGAAATTTCATTCTCCGCCAAGCCGCTCAGTTCTGATGGTGTTGACAAGGTAAATTTCCTGTTCAGCGCCAACAAGAGCACGCTTCTCCAGCCGGTCAGTCAGGTTGCTTCCGGTGGAGAAATCGCCCGCGTCATGCTTTCTCTGAAGGCCATGATCAGCGGAGCCGTAAAACTGCCAACCATCATCTTCGATGAAATCGACACGGGAGTAAGCGGTAAGATTGCTGAAAAGATGGCTGAAATCATGACAGAGATGGGCAACCTGAACCGTCAGGTTATTTCCATCACCCACCTGCCGCAGATTGCTTCCATGGGAACCCATCATTACAAGGTTCTGAAAGAAGAAACCGAAGAGGGAACTCTTTCTCACATGAAGGAACTCAACGAGCAGCAGCGTATAGAAGAAATCGCCCAGATGCTCAGCGGAAGCGACATTACGCCTGCTGCCTTGGCAAATGCTAAGGAGTTGCTCAATAAACATAAGCAACAAAAATAAGATTATGAAAAAAATAAATATGATCATGATGGGACTGATGCTCGGAGCATCGTCCCTCTATGCCCAGCCGGGTTCGGTCCAGAAACTGGCTAAGAGCGTTTTCACCTTGACTACTTTCAATCAGAAAGGCGACATTATCGCCTCTACCCAAGGTGTTTTTATCGACAACAAGGGAACGGCTATCAGCACCTTCAAACCATTTGTCGGAGCTGTAAAGGCTAGCGTTGTTGACGCTTCCGGCAAATCGATTCCTGTTGAGGCTATCATGGGAGCCGACGAGCTCTACGATGTGGCTAAATTCCGTATCAACGCCTCTACCGTTGCAGCCCCTATCGCAACCAAGGAATCGGCTGCTGGCGACAAGGTCTGGCTGGTTCCTTATTCTATCAAGAAGCCGGCTTACCAGCAGGAGGACATCAGCAGCGTAGAGAAGTTCAAAACTACGTACAACTATTACATCTTCTCGAATAGTGCTCCCGAAAATGCAGTAGGTTGTCCGTTTGCCAACAAGAACGGACAGGTCATCGGTCTGATGCACAGCAATGGTCAGGTAACGGCCATCGACGCCAACTACGCCAAGCAGCTGAAGGTAACCGGTCTTTCGAGTCTTGACGCAGCTCTTCGCGAAACCACCATCCGTACAGCTCTTCCTGATACAGAGAACGAAGCGATGACGATGATGACTCTGAAGAAAGGCCAGACTACAGCTGATGTGTATGCGAAATATAGCGATGAGTTTATCAGCAAATTCCCTACTTCAGCCTTCGGTTACAAGGAGAAAGCCGCTTATCTGACGGATAAGGCAGAATATGATGCAGCTGCCAAACTGATGGAAGAAGGCATTAAGAAATCGGCTGCCAAGGATGAGGCTCATTCCAACTATGCCGACCTGATTTATCAGAAGATTATTTACAAGGGCGATTCTGTTTATAAGGACTGGACGCTTGATAAGGCCATAGCTGAGGCTCAGAAGGCATACGAAATCAAGGCTCAGCCTATTTACCGCCATCAGGAAGCGCAGATTAATTTTGTAAAGGGTGAGTATCAGAAAGCTTACGATACTTTCATGGATTTGACCAATACTTCACTTCTCAGCGGCGAACTCTATTTTGAGGCTGCCCAGGCTAAGAAGAATCTCAAGGCTCCTGCCAAGGAGATTGAAGTTTTGCTCGATAGTGCGGTAAGCGTTGGAAGCAAGACCGGAATGGTTGCGAATTACTATCTGGCTCGTGCAGAATTTCTGAAGGAGCAGGGTGAATTCCGCCGCGCTATTCAGGATTATAATATGTACGATTCCATTGCCCGTCCTGTTTCGCCAGCCTTCTTCTACACCCGTTACCAATGCGAAACCAAGTTACGCATGTGGCAGCCAGCCCTGCTTGATATTGCCCGCACCTGTTACCTGGCTCCTAAAGAGCCTACATATTTTGCAGAATGGGCAAGTCTCGACTTGCGTGTAAAGCGTTATGATGAAGGAATCAGCGCAGCCACCCATTGCATAGAGTTGGCTCCTGAATATGCTGACGGCTACCTTCTCTTAGGTCTGCTCCAGAAGGAGAAAGGAAATAAGGAAGAGGCCATCAAGAACCTGAAGAAAGCCCAGGAACTCGGCGATTCCCGCGCTGGAGAATATCTCAAGAAAATGAAGTAATTATTTTAGTAATAAGTAAGAAAGTCCGTAGGCATTTTAACAGAACGCCTACGGACTTTCTTTTACATTTTAGTCATGTGGTAACCCAGCATTTTTAGCTCTACGGCTATTCCCATGAGGAACATCTGGTGAAGGGCGGCAACGAAACCACGGAAGGCTTCCTCGCTTCCAGGCTGCAGATTCAGATGAATCAGCTTACTGTAAGAGCGCGAAGCACATTCTGCCACTACATTCGTAACAGCCTTATGCGCTTCCTCATTCAGCAGCAGAACCTTTTCGCAGATGTAATCATCCATGTGGTCGAAATCTATTCTGTCACGAAGATATTCATAATGATTCTCTACCTTGCTGTAGAGTTCCCAATCCTCATCCCAATACTTGGCAAGCGCCATTCCTACATACATGATCCAACCCAATGAAACCGTAGGATATTTGGCAAACTCGCGAATCGCATCAGGCAGATAACTCTCGCCTACTTTCTGCCACAGCTCTTCCAAATCCGGAGCTTCCGGCAAATGAGCATCTACCTTATCAATACCCAGCAGATATTGATAAAGATCTTCCTTGAAAATCGCTTCAAAATTCTTTTTCTCTTCCATTTATCTTTTCTTTTTCTAATATTTTTTTACTGAACTCTGCAAACCCTGATTCCTATCTGCACCGGATGTTTGTGCATGTAAGTATAAAGCGTCATCGGTTCATCAATCACCTTCTTGTGAATGCTGCTGGCGTTGAGCAGATGCAATCCGTCTTTGTGCCAGGAAGCAATACCGATGTGGGTCGTGTCGAGACCCTTCTTGTTGGTAATGATGGCGATAATGTCACCATCGTGAATAGCGTTGCGGAAAACTGCCGTGTTGGCAATCTTACCCTTCGGAACATAACGGTAACGCTTGCCGTTCACACTCTGTTCCAGTTTTCTGATTCCCGATTTCCATTCCGGATGAGCCTTAAGCATCTTATAACTCGAAACATGCGTACTCATCCAGTTGATGTTCACGGTCTGAACGGCCGAGAAAGGAGGATTGGGCGCAATATTCTTCACGATTCCCTCGCGCTCGTTTGCATCCATCCAAATCGTGAAATAATGCTGACGCTTCACATAGGAAATCTCTCCGCCCACATAACGCACATTTCGGAGATGTTCACAGAAAGCCGAGAAAGAAGTCTCGTTCTTCTTGGCGCACAGGGTGAGCGCCGTAACCATCTCTACGTATGTGGTGCAGTCCAGCTCACGGGTGTTCACGATGAGCACCTCTTCCTTCGTCCGGTCCAGCGTGCCGCCCACATAAGGAACGCCCGCCATCTGCTTGCCAAACCAGAGCATCCAACTGGCAGGTTTCTTCTTCATCGCCCTTGCCTGCTGCAGCAGTCCTACAATCCGCAGACTGTCCTGCCGCTGATAAACCACATTCACCCTGGCTTCTCCCGGAACAGCCAGCACGCAAGCCAGCACGACAGCTGCCATTTTCGTAAATATTTTCATCTCTTCTCTTTTAATATGTTAATGATGACGTTTCCTGCCGAAGTTCACACCCACATAAATATTGAGTGAGCCAAACGAATTGTTGGTAGAAAACTGTTTTTTCTTATAGTTGTAGGAATGGATGATGGTGCTGGCGCCCGCGTACCAATGCGTGTTGTTCCACACAATACCGAAGCGGCCTATTCCATCCAGGTTCACATTCTTGAAACTGAAGTTGGTAATGTCCAGATGTTCCCTTTCATTATCCGATTTCGAGCTGTTGTAAGCCACACCTACCGAGAGCGAAGCGTTGAAGAGCCAGTTCTTGGCGAAAACCCAGTTGTAAGCATAGCCGCAGGTTACGTTCACATCGCTGTATTTCACCTTACTGAACATCAGCGAACTGTCTATCTTAGCTTCCGGAGTTCCCCCGTTTGTCAGATTTTTATTCAGCTTTTCATCTACAAGATTGGTCAGTTTATCCCAGTTCACCTCCAGTTCATGCTCCGTGTAACCGATTCCCAGAAGCATGGAACCGGCACTTCTCCGCTGCACCGTACTCTGCGAATAGGCGGCAGGATAAGAGAAGCGGCGATGGTTGAAGATGTAATAAAGATTGAATCCCTTGATGCTCGATTTGAAACCGTCGAAAGGAGCCTTGCGGATAGGGTCACAATCGATGTGCTCACCCAGATTCATCCGCAGAACATGATAGTCATTTCCCGTCTGTCGCCAGAACAGGTCTATTCCCAGCAGACTGCTGTAGAGGCTCAGGTCAAACTCCTTTTTATTAGTGTGGTTATTCCTGAAATTAATGTGTTTCAGGTCGAACGTATAACCCAGAAACACCCATCTCCAGCCCAGATAAGGCCCCAGGCGGTAAGAAGGATCAGGCGAGAAGGAAATGCTCTGTCCTTCGCTGTTTCTGAGCGTATATTCCTCGTAGGTATTGGTGTTCTGCAGCATCACCGTATAATTGTAATGCTGGTCTTCTATATAAGCCGAATCCGTACTGTTGAATTCTCTGAAGAACCGGGTGAACACATCTCCCACCTGATGGAAGAAGGTTTTGCGATGGCGCTCTTTCACGAGGCTGTCCTGGGAATTGGACATGAACATCGTCTTGTTGAAGAGCGTTCCCAGCATGGTAGAATCCACGGGCTCCCCTGCCCTTGCCGAAGTGCAGACAAGGGAACAGATAAATCCTACTATACAGAAACATCTCTTCATAACTTACGCTCTAATCCTGATGATGATTTTGTAAAAAATCAGTTCTTCCACAATACTCGGTCCAGCACCCAGTTGACAGCCGTAGCCGAAACGCTGGTGCAGTCGCATTTTCCTATTCCCTGCAGATGCTGAATCACACTCTTGATGAGCGGCAGCTGCACATAAGGCGGATTCGGAACCGTAATCAAGTTCTTTCCTTCGCTCGTAATCACTTCTATCGGCTGGTAAGTGAACACCGAGAATGAGAGCGAACCTTTCTCGCCAATCACCTCGATGCAGTCTTCCTTCGCACTCTCATGTCCCACGAAGCACCAGCTTCCGCTGCCCGGAATTCCGCTCTCAAAGAAGAAGCACGCCGAGAGCGTATCTTCAGCCTGATAAAGATGCGCTCTGTTGGCAGGATAGCCGTGCGCACGGGTAATCACACCAAACAGATTCTGGAGCAAATCTATCTGATGAGGAGCCAGGTCGTAGAAATAGCCGCCGCCCGCAATATCCGGCTGCAGTCGCCAAGGCATTTCCTTGCCGCTCTGAAAGTCGAGATCGCGCGGAGGAACCGAGAAGCGCACCTGAACATTCACCACGTTACCGATGGTTCCGCTCTCGATAATCTCCTTTACCTTCTGGAAGTAAGGAAGATAACGGCGATAGTAAGCTACGAAGCAGGGAACACCCGTCTGCTCGCTGATGCGGTTGATGCGGATGCAGTCGTTGTAGCTCGCTGCCAGCGGTTTCTCTATATAGCAAGGTTTGCCCGCATGCATCGCCATGATGGCGAAGGTGGCGTGAGAAGAAGGTGGCGTGGCGATGTAAACAGCATTCACATCGGGATCTTCTATCAATTCCGATGCATCCGTGTACCATTTGCGCACATGATGGCGCTCGGCATAGCTGCGTGCCTTGTTCTCGCTTCGGCTCATCACAGCCATCACCTGCGAACCCTCCACTTCGTTGAAAGCCGGTCCGCTTTTCTTTTCGGTTACTTCTCCGCAGCCGATAAATCCCCAGTTTATCTGTTTCATTCTCTATTGGTTTATTCTCTCCCGAAAGATTATTCTCCGGCGAGCGATTTGTTGATTTCGTCAATATAGTCGAGCACCTCGTCGCGTCCCATCTTCTTTTCACTACTGGTAATGAAATAAGGTGGAAGTGCTTCCCAGCGGTCTTCCAGCGCATGCATCCATTTCTCCGCATTCATGCGAGCCTTGACCGGACCCAACTTGTCGGCCTTGGTAAAGACGATGCAGAAAGGAACGCCGCTCTCGCCCAGCCAGTCTACAAACTCGCGGTCTATCTTCTGCTGCTCGTGGCGTACGTCGATGAGCACAAAGACATTAGCCAACTGCTGGCGCTGCAGAATATAACTGCTTATCATTTGTTCCAGCTGCTTCTGTACGGTCTTCGAACGCTTGGCGAAACCATAGCCAGGAAGGTCAACCAGATACCATTCGTTGTTGATGATGAAGTGGTTGATAAGCAGCGTCTTACCCGGTGTGGCTGAAGTCTTAGCCAAACCCTTGTGGTTGCAGAGCATATTGATGAGGCTCGATTTTCCCACATTACTTCTGCCGATGAAAGCATATTCAGCCTTCGTATCTTTCGGACACATGCTCACTCGTGGAGCCGATATTGTAAATTCTGATTTCTTAATTTCCATTCTTTCTATTTTCTTTATTATTTTTATTATTTTCAAGTTTCGCAAGTGAGCTCCACACGCCCTTTCAGGGCGAGAGGCGTTAGAACTTTTGTGCCTTCAGCCCGTACTTCTAAGTCTAGAGCATTTCAGCCAGTTCCAGCCATCTCATTTCCTTCTCATCAAGTTCATCCTTGATTTCAGGCAGGCGCTTGCTTTTCTCCGTCAGTTCCTCAACCGATAGATTTCCGCTGCAGAGTTCCTCTTCCAGCTTCTTCTGTTCCTCGGTCAGCGCATCTATTTCCTGGGTCAGCTGCTCATATTCGCGCTTCTCCTTGTAGCTCATCTTGCGCTTGTTCTCAAAATTGGCGTCGCGCTTGGCCGTGCCTGCTCCGTCGCTTTCTGCTGTTGCATTTCCGCTCTTTGCCGGTTTCGCCTGTTCTGCCTCGTCCTTCGCCTGCATCCGGCTCCATTCCCTGTACTGCGTATAGTTGCCTGGGAAATCCTGTATTTCGCCTTCGCCCTTGAAAACCAGCAGATGGTCTACTACCTTGTCCATGAAATAGCGGTCGTGGCTCACTACGATTACGCAACCCGCAAAATCCTGAAGATATTCTTCCAGTACCTGCAGCGTCTGGATGTCGAGGTCGTTGGTCGGCTCGTCCAGCACCAGGAAGTTCGGATTCCTCATCAGCACCGTACAGAGGTAAAGCTTGCGCTTCTCGCCGCCGCTCAGCTTGTAAACGTAGTTGTGCTGCTCCTCGGGCGTAAAGAGGAAGAACTGCAGAAACTGCGAAGCCGTCATGTGCTTGCCGCCCAGATCTATGTAATCGGCAATCTCCGTAATCACGTCAATCACCTTCTGGTCTTCACGGAATTTCAGTCCCTCCTGCGAGAAATAGCCGAAGCGAACCGTCTCGCCGATGTCAAACTTGCCGCTGTCGGGCTGAACCTCGCCCAGCAGCATCTTGATGAAGGTCGATTTTCCCGTTCCGTTATTACCCACAATGCCCATCTTCTCGAAGCGGGCAAAGTTGTAGTAGAAGTTGTCGAGAATCACCTTCTTCTGCCCCCTGTCGTCGAAAGCCTTGCTCACATACTGGCATTCAAAAATCTTCGAACCTATATAAACGGTAGAAGCCTTCAGCCTTACCTGCCTGTCTTCGATGCGCTGCTTTGCCACCTTCTCCAGCTCGTAGAAAGCATCCTCGCGGTATTTCGCCTTGTGTCCGCGAGCCTGAGGCTGGCGGCGCATCCAGTCGAGTTCCCTGCGGTAGAGATTCTTCGAGTGCTGAATTTCGGCTCTCAGATTGTCCATTCTCTCCTGCCTCTTCTCCAGATAATAAGCATAATTGCCACGATAGGTGTAGATAGTGCGGTCGTCAAGTTCCAGAATCGTATTGCACACCTTGTCCAGGAAGAATCGGTCGTGCGTAACCATAAAGATGGTCTTGTTGCCGCGGTTCAGATAACCCTCCAGCCACTCTATCATCTCCAGGTCCAGGTGGTTGGTCGGCTCGTCCAGCATCAGGAAGTCGGGTTCCGTTATCAGCACATTCGCCAGCGCCACTCGCTTCTGCTGTCCGCCGCTGAGCTGTCCCATCGGCTGATCCAGGTTTGTAATGTGCAGCTGGGTGAGAATCTGTTTCGCCTTCAGCACCTTCTCCGGATCATCCTCATGATTGAAGCACGCCTGCAGCACACTTTCCTCCGGATCAAACTGCGGCGACTGCTCCAGATAGCCCACCTTCAAGTCGCGTCGGTAGATGATGTCTCCGCTCTCGTGGCCCTCTTTATCCATCAGCACCGACATGAGCGTAGACTTTCCCGTGCCGTTTCTCGCCACGAGTCCCACTTTCTGTCCTTCAGCGATAGAGAAGGAAATATTATCAAAAAGAACCTGTGCACCAAAGCGTTTGGTGAGGTTTTGAACGTCTAAATAGGGTATTTGACTAGCCATTTTTATTTTTTTTGTGCAAAGATAGGCAAAATATTTGGCAGAAACAAATTTTTTAATTATCTTTGCACACGAATTTATCAATCAATACCGTGTTTCCATTCAGAAACGCGACATTTCAGAAAGAAAATCATTAATATACAATATATAATATATGTATAGCAAAGAAGAATTACAAGCAAAGAGTGTCGTTCAGTTGAAGGACATTGCCAAGGAACTTGGAGCCAAGGTAAAGAAGAGCGATAATAAGGGAACTATCGTCTACGCCATTCTCGACGCCCAGGCAGAACAGCCAGCTCCTGAAGCAGCCCCTAAGCGCAAGCGCACCCGCATTGCAACCAAGAAAGAAGACCGTGTTTATTCCGTACACGGTAATGAAGGAGAGAATTTCGACGTGCAGAAGAACCAGGTATTGGGTCCTAACGGCGGCGAGACTGCTCCTCAGGCTATGAGCGAAACTGCCCCAGACCCAGCGGTTGAGGAAGAAATCCAGTTCAGCCCGGCAGAGCAGAGTTTACAATCAGCTGCCCAGAAGCAGACTCTAAACCAATCAGGCGAAGACATCGAGGCTCAGGTACTTGCCAACTTCCCGAAACACCGCGGCAGAAGAAGCAAGGCTGAACTCGAAGCCATTGCAGAAGCCAGAGCAGCTGCCATCAGAAAGCATCAGGCGGTAAAAGTCGAGCTAGAAGCGCAGATGGCGAAAGATGCACAGGAGACGGCTAACCAGCAGGCTGCTACTGAGGCAGAACAGCCGGAAGAGGCAACAGCCGATAACCAGCAGACTGCTCCTGAGCAGGCAGCAGCTCCTGAGCAGGCTGCCGTTCCTGAAGAGCAGTTCTCTGCCGGAAACGCTGAGAGCGCTAACATCAGCGGCGATTTGCAGGCGATGCTCCAGGCTAAGATGAATGCACAGAACGTAGCAGCCGCTCCGGCTCCAGCTGAGGAGGCAAAGGAAGAAGCTACTGAAAAAACTGCAACCGATAAGAAACAGGAGTCAGCTCCTATCCACTATACTGAAGGTATGAAGGTAGAACTCGATGCAGACGGAACCTGGAAGGGTGATCCGGGCGATGGAACCGATTTCATCCCGGTAGTCGACATTCCTATCGAAGACCAGGCTGCCATTCCTACTGTCGACATCTTCGACCGTCCTACCACTCCACAGACTTCTCACCAGCACACACCTGCTGCTGCCCCTGCAGCCAAGAACAAGCAGGAAGCACCAGCCTACGATTTCAGCAATCTCGTGAAATCCAACGGTGTGCTCGAAGTGATTTCAGAGGGCTACGGATTCCTGCGCAGCAGCGATTACAATTACCTTTCTTCACCGGACGATGTTTATGTAGCATCCAGCTTCGTCAAGAAGTTCGGTCTGAAGACAGGTGATGTCATCGAGTGCAAGGTGCGTCCGCCTCACGAGGGCGAGAAATACTTCCCGCTCACCAGCATCATCAAGATCAATGGCCGTGACCCGTCAGAGGTTCGTGACCGTGTTCCTTTCGAGCACCTCACCCCACTCTTCCCTGATGAGAAGTTCAATCTCTGTGGCGACCGCCGCACCACCAATCTCAGCACCCGCATCGTAGACCTCTTCTCGCCAATCGGTAAGGGTCAGCGTGCGCTCATCGTGGCTCAGCCTAAGACCGGTAAGACCATCCTCATGAAGGATATTGCCAACGCCATCGCAGCCAACCATCCTGAGGCTTACCTCATGATGCTGCTCATCGACGAGCGTCCTGAGGAGGTTACCGACATGGCACGCACCGTGAATGCAGAGGTTATCGCCTCTACCTTCGACGAGCCAGCAGAGCGCCATGTCAAGATTGCCGGAATCGTGCTCGAGAAGGCTAAGAGAATGGTAGAATGCGGACACGATGTTGTCATCTTCCTCGATTCCATCACCCGTCTCGCCCGTGCCTACAACACCACAGCTCCTGCATCTGGTAAGGTGCTCACCGGTGGTGTAGATGCAAACGCCCTCCAGAAGCCTAAGCGTTTCTTCGGTGCTGCGCGTAACATCGAAGGCGGCGGTTCGCTCACCATCATCGCTACTGCCCTCATCGATACAGGTAGTAAGATGGATGAAGTCATCTTCGAGGAGTTCAAGGGAACCGGTAACATGGAGTTGCAGCTCGACCGCTCACTCAGCAACAAGCGCATCTTCCCTGCTGTCAACCTCATTTCTTCGTCTACCCGTCGCGACGATCTGCTGCAGGACAAGACAACGCTCGACCGCATGTGGATTCTGCGCAAGTATCTGTCAGATATGAACGCTATCGAGGCGATGAGCACCATCCACAAGAATATGCAGCATACTCGCAACAACGACGAGTTCCTGCTCTCTATGAATTCATAACCCAAGTTTAGCAAGTGGTTTAAGTACGGGCTAGGAGCTTCTGCCCTTTCAGGGCGTGTGGAGCAAAAACTAGTATATAAAAGAAGAGAGATTTGAAAGAGAAGGGCAAGTTCCATTTTCGGGATTTGCCCTTCGTGTTTTTTACTGTTTAAAATCATTAAAAAAATATCGCATTTCATTTTTTATTCGTATCTTTGCTTATCTAAACACAGAGGGTCGCAAAGCCCTGATATAAATAATGTATAACTTAAAATCAAAAGAACCATGAGCAAATATTTTGCAGAATCAGAATTGATTATCAATGAAGACGGAAGCTGCTTCCACCTTCATCTTCGCCCGGAACAAGTGGCTGATAAAATAATCCTCGTTGGCGACCCAGGTCGCGTAGCCCTCGTAGCCTCCCATTTCGATGAGAAGGAATGCGAAGTCTCAAGTCGGGAATTCCACGCCATCACCGGCACATATAAAGGCAAGCGAATCACCGTGCAGAGCACCGGAATAGGATGCGATAATATCGATATCGTAGTCAACGAGCTCGATGCGCTGAAGAACATCGATTTCAAAACCCGCACCGAGAAACCCGAGCACACTACGCTCACCCTCGTGCGCATCGGAACCTGCGGCGGCCTGCAGCTCAACTGCCCTGCCGGAACCTTCGTAGCCTCGCAGAAGAGCATCGGTTTCGACGGACTCATCAACTTCTATGCCCGTCGCAACGAAATCTGCGACCTCGAAACAGAGGCAGAATTCAAGCGCCAGGTAAAATGGAACGACCAGATTGGCAACCCATACTGTGTAGACAACAATCCGGAACTGCTCAACCAGATAGCCGGCGATGATATGGTACGCGGAATCACCATAGCCTGTGGCGGTTTCTACGGACCTCAGGGCCGCGAACTCCGTGCCCCACTTGCCGACCCGGAACTTAATCAGAAGATTGAAGCATTCGAGTATAACGGTCTGCGCGTCAACAACTTCGAGATGGAGAGTTCAGCCCTCGCCGGTCTTTCCCTTCTCCTCGATCATAAGGCATTAACCTGCTGCATGGTCATCGCCAACCGCCGTGTCCTCAGCGCCAACACCGGCTACAAGAGCACCATCGACAATTTGATAAAAGTTGTATTAGATAGAATCTAGCTCCATTGCAGCAATACGCCCTGAAAGGGCAGAAGCTCCTAGCCCAGGGCAACACCCTGGGTTAAAACAGCAAACACCCCCTGTCGCCCTGTAAGGGCAAAAGCTTTAAAAGAAAGAAACAAATAAATGAAGAATCAAGAAGAATGTATCTGCGCCCTGGCAACCCCAGCCGGCGGTGCTATCGGAATCATCCGACTCAGTGGCTCCGACGCCATTACCCTCACCGACAAAATCTTCCAGTCTGCCAACGGCAAATCCCTGAAAGAAGCCAAGCCCTACACCCTGCATTATGGCGAAATCAAGGATAAGGATGGCAACACCATCGATGATGTACTGGTGAGCGTGTTCCGTGCACCCCACAGTTATACAGGCGAGAACTCCACCGAGATTTCCTGTCATGGCAGCCGATACATTCTTCAGCAGGTTCTCCATCGCTTTACGGAGGTAGGATGTCGCCAGGCAGAACCGGGCGAATACACCCGTCGTGCCTATCTCAACGGCAAGATGGACCTCTCTCAGGCAGAAGCCGTAGCTGATCTCATCGCCTCTACCAACAAGGCAACCCACAAGATGGCACTCAGCCAACTGAAGGGTCATTTCAGCAACGAACTCTCCCTCCTTCGCGAAAAATTATTAAAGATGACTTCGCTCCTGGAGTTGGAGCTCGACTTCAGCGACCACGAAGAACTGGAGTTTGCCGACCGCAGCGAACTCCAGGCACTAGCCGAAGAAATCAATCATAAGATTACCACCCTCGCCCACTCCTTCGAAACCGGCAATGCCCTGAAGCAGGGAGTAGCCGTAGCCATCGTAGGCAAGACGAATGTGGGCAAGAGCACCCTGCTCAACCGTCTGCTCCACGAGGAGAAGGCAATCGTGAGCGACATTCACGGAACCACCCGAGATGTAATCGAAGACACCACCCTCATCGACGGAATCACCTTCCGCTTTATTGACACAGCCGGAATCCGCAAGACGGATGATGTGGTAGAAAACATCGGAATAGAGCGCACCTTCCAGAAGATGGAAGAGGCGAAGATAGTAATCTGGCTATTAGATGAGCAGCCGTCAGCCTCAGAAATCGAGGAGATGAAGCTGAAGAACCAGGGCAAGAAGCTGCTGGTAGTATTTAATAAGATGGATAAACTTGAGAATGATAAACTTGCGTTCGATAAATTCACCCATTCCTGTGGGTCAGATTCCAGTGAATCAGAAGCCCCACTCTTCATCAGTGCCCGCACAGGCGAGAACGTTTCATCCCTGGAGCAGGCATTAGTAAAAGCCGCTGATATTCCTGAGATTACCGAGAACGACGTCATCATAACGAGTGCCCGCCACTACGAGGCCCTACTCCGTGCCCAAGCTTCCCTCTCCCGTGTATTGGAGTCAATGGAAATGGGAATGAGCGGCGACATCATCGCCGAAGACCTGAAAATGGTATTGGAAGAATTGGGCGAAATCACTGGCGGACAGATCAGTAGCCAGGAAACGCTAAACAATATCTTCAAGCACTTTTGTATTGGAAAATAAGTCGTGATAAACAACGATTAATATCGACAACAAATGATAGTTAAGGTGCTCAAAATGAGCACCTTTCTTTTTAGCCTTACTATTGGTTGTAATCAATGGTAAGGCTTTTTTAGCACCTTTTTGTACCGCTCTTGTACCTCCACTTTTCAAAAGTAATAATTTGAGACTCCATTTTTGGCAAATGAGTGCAAGATTGCCGAGAGTTTTGGACAATGATGGACGATGATATAAGACTATTGAAAATAAACGGAGTAATGACAGACGACTTTTTCTACAATAAATTAAGTAAAAAAGTATAAAAAGCGTACAAATGACAGCAAGCAAAGAAAGAATTCTAAAAATTTGCGAGTATTGTGGGAAGAGCTTCTATGCATCGAAATCCACAACTCGTTATTGCTCCAAGCAATGCAACAGTTATGCCTATAAGGCTGCAAGACGTGAGGAGAAAGTAAAGATGGCTGAGACAATGAGCCACCGAAAAGCTTCCGAGAAATCCATGTCTGAAATCCTCGTGAAAGAATACCTCACTATTCAAGAGGTCGCTATACTTTTGGGACTAAGCAGACAGACCATATATAATATGGTGTATAGTGGTAAATTGCGAGCATCCAAGATTACATCTCGTTTATCTTTAATCAGAAAGCGAGATATAGATTATCTTGTTGATAGTTTGCCATACACCACAAAAAAAAGTGCTTCAAAAGAAGCAGTTCATGCAAACCGAGAGCTACCTGTTCCAGAATATTACTCTGCCAAGGAAATTGCAGAAGTCCACAACACTTACGAGACCGCTATCTATGAGATAGTCAAGAAAGTCAAGATTTCAAGAATATCCATACAAGGAAGAGTATATTGGAACAAGAAAGAGGTGGATGATTATTTTGCACACCTGTCTCCAGATCCAACCATCAGTGAATGGATGACTGTTATGGACATTCAACAGAAATATTGTATGACGAAAACAGCCGTATATAGTTTCGTTAGTCACAATGCTATTCCAAGAAAAATGGAAGGTAACAATGTTCTGTATTCCAAGCGTCATGTACAATTGGCAAAAGGTGAATCCGTAGAAGACCAACTTTATTATACAATACCGGAGGCCATGAAGTTGTATGGATTAAGTCAGGACCAGATTTATAAGCGTATCAAGAAATACGCTATTGAAAAGGTGAAGATTGGCAAGTATATCAAGATTTCCAAGCGAGATTTAGAGAAAGCTATCGGCAAGCCTAAGGTTATTTAGCGGTTATCAAAAGGTTAAGTTGTACCCCATTACATAACTCTATTATTTTGCAATCGATTTCAAAGATCTCTTAATACGGGATCATATATGAAACATAAGTATCACATTATAAAAAGTAAACATCATGGTAAATACATGTACAAGAGTTTCTCTTCGCCAAAGAGCGATTAAAAACGACCGTATTTCTCTTTATTTGGATTTCTATCCACCAGTACGCAACCCTGAGACTATGCAAATGAGTCGCAGGGAATATTTAGGTATCTATATCTATGCTCATCCAAAGAATGAGATGGAACGTGAGTTTAATACAGATATGCTCAACAAAGCAGAGGCCATCCGTTGTATCAGAACCCAATCACTCATCAATGAAGAATTTGGTTTTTTGGACAAAACACGACAGAAAGCTGATTTTTTGGCATACTTTGAGAAGATGACACATAAGAAAGATGACAAGTGGACATGTGTCTACAAGCATTTCTTCAAATTTGTTCAAGGTCATTGTACATTTGGGGATGTGACAGTGGAACTTTGCAAAAAGTTCAGAGAGTATCTTCTGAATGCAAATCAGTTGAATCGAACAAAACAAAAGGTATCTCTCAACTCTGCAGCAGGTTACTACTCTACTTTCCGTGGTCTCTTAAAAATCGCCTATCGTGACAAGTGGCTGCGTGAGAACATCAATGACTATCTGGACAAGATTGAGCCACAAGATGTAAAGAAGGAGTTTCTTACCCTCGATGAAGTAAAGCAGTTGGCAGCTACTCCTTGCGATATACCTGTACTGAAGTCTGCCTCCCTCTTTGCTTGCCTCACAGGATTGCGAATCAGCGACATCTTAAAATTGCGTTGGGAAGACTTCGAGATAGCTCCCGACCAAGGCTATTGCTTGCGTATTCGTACCCAGAAAACTCAGACCGAGGCAACCTTGCCTATCAGCAACGAGGCATACGAACTATGTGGTGAACCAAGCACGGGTATCGTGTTCAAGGGATTGAAGCGCAGCATGATTAACCATCCCCTTAAAGCATGGTTGAAGAAGGCAGGAATCACCAAGCCATTTTCATTCCATTGCTTCCGGCACTCGTATGCAACAATCCAAATCGCCTTAGGCACAGATATTTACACGGTTTCGAAGATGCTTACCCATAAGAATGTAAGTACAACACAGATATATGCCGACCTCGTGAACGCAAAGAAAAGAGAGACAGCAAATAAGATTTCTCTTAAATAAATCCATTGCATTCATTTCATGGTGCCCGATATTGAAAAAATGTTCAATATCGGGCTTTTTAGTTAAAGGCTCCTAAAAGTTTTACGTGAGTCACGCGTGACTCACGTGTCAGTTTCTGCTGTTTTTCATATTTTTGCGCCACAAATAATTAATAATACGCAATATGAAACAGTTTAAAAAAGAATTTTTGACACAGCATTTATTGGTATTGTGTGCAATGTCTATCATTGGTGCACTTGTTCGCAACGAAGCTATGCAATATGGTGTAGACACCTTTAGCTGCAACTTGACGTTCGTTATCTCAACCACCATACTGATGGTTGTTTATCTCCATGCATTAGATAGTATCGTACGATTGCTTGCCCCATGGTTTAAGCATATCCTTTGTAATATAGTAAACAATACAGAAAGAAAGCGTCTGTCTTCTATTGTCATCAATGAAACAAATACATATGACGAGGGGGAAGAGCTAAACCTGGAAGATGTAACTTTCGTCTATGCAGATGAAGCCTCTTTTTGTATTACAAGCTATGAACAGTTGAGACAGGAAGCATTGGAAGACAAAGCCAATAAGGAAAAGGTCTTGTTAAACTCAGCTATCGATTATACCAGAAGAACTTTTGCTGCCTACATGAGAGAGGAGCATTTGAACCAACTTTGTGACAACATCGCTATTTTCCAGTGTTGTGCCTCTACACACATGAGACATCATTCATTGATTGTTGACAAGGCTATTCGTACTATAGACTTAATGCATTATGCTTGGAATATAGGAAACCTTTTCAAGAAGAAAGGCATTGATACAGCAACCTTTATAAAACAAGTTTTTGCAGATGCATTGGTTGATGTGGAAATATCCACTATTATAAGGAAGTTAAGAATGGAAGGTTCCTGCATCATAGAATTACTACCAAGCTTAGATGTTCAAGGCGGAATCAAGACACATTATTGTTGCTGATAAGCATTGAGCAGTTATTCAGAGGTTATATCTCAGTGATATTTATCTCCATTTCATAACTCATTTACTTTGCACCCGAATAATAAAAAATGAACAGATATGATAAATGAAAGTATCACCTTTGATAAGTTACCACAAGCGGTATCTTATTTAACAGAACAAGTTATCGAGTTGAAGCAAATGGTATCAGCACTTCAACCTACATCATCAGCAAATAACCATATATTGGTTGAGATTGATGAGGCTGCTATTATTATAATGAAGTCGAAGCCAACCATTTATCGATTGGTTAACCAAGGCATTCTGCCATCCTATAAAAAAGGTAAGAAGCTATACTTCTATAAGGATGAGCTGCTTGCATGGATTGAGAATGGTCGAAAAGCTACCAAGGAGCAGAACCATTCTGAAATGCTAAAAGCCATGCAAGGTGGAATGAAGCGCAAACCCAAGTCAATGTATAATTTTTAACTCTATGCCAAATGACAGCTTTAAATAACAATAAGGAAACTTCCATCAATCCAATGATTATCATGGATAAGGCTATTGATATGAGTGCTCGCCTATCAGGAAGCCAGTTCCCCGTAAGTATCTTTCCTGCCAAGATTCAGAGAATCATCAAGGAGGTACACGAATGCCACAGTTTTCCTACCGACTATATATCAGCAGCCATACTCACTGCATTGGCTGTTGGTATCGGCAACACGCACTTGGCACAGATGAAACAAGGTTGGCTTGAAAGTCCTATCTTATACATGGCTCTTATCGGAAGACCAGGAGCCAACAAGAGCCACCCACTTAGCTTCGCTATGAAGCCATTCCTCGATTACGACTATGAGCAAAACAAGTTGTTCGAGGAGCAATACAGTAAGTTTGAGGAAAAGATGTGCATGTCTCGCAAGGAACGCATTGAAAATGGAGAGGATGGATTTCCGCAAGAACCTGTACGCAAACGTTTCTTGGTCTCTGATGTCACACCAGAAGGCTTGAGCTATATTCATGCGCAGAACAAGAGGGGTTTATGCCTATGGACAGACGAGCTATCTGCATGGTTCAAAAACTTCAACCGCTATAACAATGGTTCAGAGGAACAGTTCTGGTTATCTGTCTTTAGCGCCAAGACAACCATATCAGACAGAAGAAGTTCCAAGAGTTCCATCTTCATTAAACGCCCCTATATCTCAGTAATCGGAACCATCCAAAAGAAGATACTTAGTGAGTTGGCGAAAGGCGAACGCTCCAGCAACGGCTTCATCGATCGCATTTTGTTCGTCATGCCTAACCTTCAGCAGAAAGCGAGATGGAGTGACCGAGAGTTGCCCGATAATATAGAGCGAGATTGGCAAGCCATCATTCAACACCTTATTGATATGGAGTGTCCAATAAATGAGCAACAGGAAATCGAGCCTCATGTCTTATCATTCACTGAAGAAGCTAAGGCAAGGCTCTATGAATGGCAGCATCACTTCTCTGAGCAATGCGATAATGAAACAAATGATACCATTGTCAGCATCTATTGCAAGTTGGAGATATACATCATCCGTTTCTGTCTGATCATTCAATTGGCACGATGGACGTGTGGAGAATGTGATAAGGAAGCCATCGACCTACTGAGTATAGAGCGAGCCATCCGATTGACAGATTATTTCAAGAACTCTGCCATATCAGTACAAAATATCCTCAACGAGAATATGCTCACCGCTCAACAACAAGCAATCGTCAACCATCTTCCTGCAACATTCACCACGGCCCAAGCTCATGATATCGCCAAAGAGAACGACATGAAGCCAAGGACATTGGAAAGATTTCTGAATGATAACATCGGAGTCCTATTTCGCAAAGAGAAGCATGGAGAATATTCAAAGATTAACTCGTGACGGTATTGTCGGAATTGTCGCTTTTGACGGTTTTAATACCAAAAGCGACAAAACCGACAGAACCGCCACATAAAAAAAGAAATGAAATGAGTACACATAGATTCATATTAGAGCCATACAAAGGCATCACTACCCGACATACATGTCCAGAATGTCATAAGAAACGTAGCTTCGCCCGATATATTGACACAGAAGGGAAGATTGAGTTTCCTCCTTACGTAGGGCGCTGCAACCATGAGCAAAGTTGTGGTTATCACTTCACTCCCAAGGATTTTTTTGAGAAGAATCCTGAGAAGAATGAGACATTCACAAAGGATGAGACTATTTCATATAAGAAGAGAGAAATGCCAAAGCCATTACCCACTTCTTATATAGACGAGAACATCATGCGAAGTTCTCTGAAATGTTATGAGGCAAACAACTTTTTCTTGTTTCTATCTTCTCAATTCGGTGAAACAACTACTCTTTCTTTGATGGAGAAATATCATGTCGGAACTTCCAAACACTGGACTGGTGCCACGGTATTTTGGCAAGTTGACTATCAAGGTAAGGTGAGAACTGGTAAGGTAATGCTCTATAATCCTGAGACAGGTAAGCGAGTAAAAGAACCATACAGCCATGTTTCATGGGTACACTCGCTTATCCCTCAAAAGGATTTCAATCTCTGTCAATGCTTCTTTGGTGAGCATCTTATCAATGTAGCCAAGACCAAGCCTATAGCATTGGTTGAAAGTGAGAAGACAGCCTTGATAGCCTCGTACTATCTTCCTCAATTCTTATGGATAGCAAGTGGTGGTAAGAATGGTGCTTTAACACGAAGTCACTATCTGTTCTGAAAAACAGAGATGTGATCTTATTCCCTGATTTGGGAGCGACAACAGTTTGGCAAGATAAGCTGCCAATGATGCAAGTTCTCGGCATCCGTGCAACGCTTTTCGACTTTTTAGAGCATCAAGCCTGCGAAGAGGATAAAGCTAAAGGCTTGGACATTGCTGATTATTTGCTCAAAATCAAGCCTGCAGAAGCAAAACTTCAAGCCCTCATCAAACAGAATCCTGCCATTCGGAAGTTGATAGATGTCTTCAAACTCGAAATTGTTGACGAGCCTCAACCACGTTTCCGCACTCCTAAAAGGCAACGTGGTTTCAGACTCTGAGATGATTTTTAAAATCGAGGTATCTGACGATAGCAAGTTATGTTTTGAGTTACTCAAAACCTTTCGAGTTACTCTCGAAAGCACTTGCCTATCGGTAGATACCTCTCCAAAGTCGAGTATCTGAATCAACCTATCGGTAAGCAGAGAATTGCATATATGATGACTTACTGTCGTATAGATTCATTGATTTACTGTCGTATATATATGCATGTCATATGATAAAACGTTTTACATGGAATGAGTAGAAAAAGCCAATTTTTTCTTTCTACTATATATGTCATCGATTAATGATTCCTATTCTTGCGACAACTCCCAAGGCATACACCTACTATATGAAGATAAAGGCATTTGCTTGCCATCATACTCTTGTACGATTTGTTTGCGAAATCATTAGTGTCCCGATTTTAACGGGACACTAATGAATTGTAGTATTAATCAAAAATCGCACAATAATATGTCTATCAATGTTTTTCCATTGTCTCACCAGGCAGGGACTATTTGGCGACACACATGTTCAAGTCATACATGCTTTTCCGCCAAAGGAGCGTCTCTGAATTTCTATTCTCCATCCAGCTTCTGTCTTACCATTCAAATAGGCCGATAACAATGGTACATCCTACTACGATGGTGGCTATCGTTATGCCCAACGCCATCCATCGGCATATTTATAACAACTTTTATGTTATATGGATACTTGGCTAATAGGACTGACTAATTCTTTACTTGTTTTTTTGCATAAACTTTGTGTTGATCTTTTAATACTGTCAAAAACAAAAAGGGCTGACTCCCTAAAGTGAAATCAGCCCCAATTTTACACAATATGCCATTTGGAATAGGCATAACATTATGTTCTACAAACTTAATAAACCATATAAGAGAAAACCGATACCTGCTACGTATCCTTGAAGTGATGATATATAGGCATTAGTCCTCTTTGAAACTGGATTCTGTTTGTTATCATAATAGGTGTAGCAAGAGCAGATAATACCTAAATATATTGAAGTATAGGCATCATATTTCTGAAACACAATGTTCAATATCCCCAATGTTATACCACACAAAATCCATACATGGCAAAAATACCAAAATACTTTTCTATTTCTACTTTTTTTTAGGAGAAAGAGTATAAATGTACAACTAATAAGAAGTACACACCCCCACAATAAATGTACCATACATTATTCATTTTTATTCTGACTTTTGTTATTTTCTTGCTCTTTTTTTCTATAACTATAATTCCTTCGCATTGACGAGATAAGGTGTATTCCAGATGTTGTTGCGCGCCTCAACGAAAACCTCACCGAAAGGTACATACTCAATATGCTGCACCACCTCGCCGTCCACATAGTCGTTGTTGTCCTCGCCATTGTACGGCACTGCAAAGGTTGCCTCCTTTTTTCTATTTTATCTGTCATATTTATATTCATTTTTCCAATATCACAAATTGTGACTTTGAACATTACCATATTTAACAGCATTCAAAGGTAGTGCTTTTAGCCTTTAAGCCACTATTGCACAACCCCTTTCTTGGAAAAGAACGTAAAATTAATAGTTTTATTGCTGTGATTGTAGTTTTATTAACATAAAGCTCTAAAGCAGCCCAAGGAGGGCAAGAGAGGTTGGAACGTAAACAGTTGGGAATGAGTAGATTTGCACAAAGTTGCCAAATCGGCATAAAGCAAGCGAGTGAGGAATATTGAAGTAGTTCAGTTACTAAATCGTGAGCCACAGTTACCTATGCAAAGCAGGTAACAATGCGGAAAGGCAACTTTGTGCATCAACGGATTTTATTGCGCTGATTCTCAATGTTTTGCGTATCAAGGAACGCTTACAAAATGATTATAGTTGCCCTATCAACGTGATTTTTATGGTTCTGCGGCACCTTCGGTTGTTGCGTTCCTCAACAAATACCTCACCGAAAGGCACATACTCGATATGTTGCACCATCTCGCCATCAAGGTTGGTGATGTAACTACTGCTACCCAAATGGTCTGGATGTTCGTGCGACCTCCAGGTTGGCATCATACTCGTAGGCATGACCAATAGAAGTGCTAAAATTGTTGACGCAAATAGATAGTTATCAGAATACAGATTAAAGAGTATCACGACATTGTTTCAATATAATGCCATGATACTCTTTTTTTTACACGCTTGCAATTGCTTTCTTTTATTATTCGGCTACAAGCTATTAGTTACAGAATGGAAAACAAATTACCATATTTAGAGTTATTTGATATTGTTTTAATATTATGGTACTCTATACTATGTTTGAGATGTAAATATGAATACGATAAATTAGAGCTATTATAAATTTCAATATCAAAATATTTATAATCAACGGTTCTAATGGTATTGCATTTTATCCTCTGTAACATATTTCGTATTGAATCAACTTTTGAATAGTTCCATCCTAAGTTTTTCAATAATAGATTAAAATTCTTGTTATCTAACCTTTGTGAGTTAGCTTTTTGAGTGACTCTTTCTCCATTAATTACTTTTTTGCTTATTATAATAATATCAACACTATTATTTTTATCATTAATAATAAAATTAACATAATTTTCTTTTTTAAAATTTATTGGAATAGAGTTATTAAACAAATTAGTAACATCAAAAAAAAGCTCTGCATTATTTTCAAAATTTTTTTTCATCCACAACACATCGCGACTCTTACTGTAATCACATGATTGCAGCAGTTGTAAAAGTATTAAACCAAGTAATATTTGCATTAAATATTTCATACCTGTTATTTTAAATTTCTCTGAAGGAATGATATTCCTCAATCTGTGATTTTGAATATTCCTCCATTGCTAACTGAAACCTAAAATCAGAAGGGAACCTCTGAATGTTACGTTTGACTGCTTGGTTCAAAGTTCTTGTCTCTACACCATATAGCGTTGCCAAGTCTCTGTCAAGCATAACTTGTTGTCCTCTAATGATTTTTATTAGAGGCTCTATATTGTCAACACCAACCAACTGGTCACGATTTGTGACCAGTTCGCCGTTTCCTGTCTTTTCCGTTATGTCTGCCATATTTCTATCTTTATTTTTGAGGTCACAAATTGTGACTTTGAACATTACCATATTTAACAGCATTCAAAGGTAGTGCTTTTAGCCTTTAAGCCACTATTGCACAACCCCTTTCTTGGAAAAGAACGTAAAATTAATAGTTTTATTGCTGTGATTGTAGTTTTATTAACATAAAGCTCTAAAGCAGCCAAAGGAGAACAAGAGCAAGGAAGCCGTGGAGACCAACAAGGACATCGAGCAGTTGTTGCTTCCATCCAAAAGGCTTTCGATGTGCTTGTGGAAAAGAGAACGGACTTACCTGTTCCTACCATTCGGGACGACACTCGTTCGCCAGCCTCATTACGCTGGAGGCAGGTGTGCTGATAAGCTTGAAGAATATACGGCAGGTTTGGGAAGCTGAGCCAGCTTGGATTCCACAGCTGGAACTTATAACGGTGTGCTACCACCTAATGTAGAAACAACACTCACGTTAAATGCTGATGGTACCTATTTGTTGATACAGGCATACAAAGAAAAGCAGAACGAGCGGGAAAAGTTAAGAGGTACCTTCCATGTGCTTGATGGCAACATCCTGATGCTTGTGCATCCTTCGAGTGGTGACAACATATTCTATAAGGTGAGGGATGTCAACAGTATTCTTATAGACTCGTTCGGAAACGCCCCCCAAAGAGATTGGGAAGATCTACATTTTGAAGAAAGGATAAACTATGTTAAGCCATAATTATTAAAGCCTAACACAGCTTATTTTACACTCTCCTCCGCTCATCTATAATGCTTTGCATGAATAAAACCTCGACAGAATTTATTATGCACTAAACAAATTTAATGGAGAATTTTACCAAATTATTGATACACCACGTTGTTACATTTTTCTATTTGAAAAATTTGATATTTAGAATCATAGCTATATGAAATCAAGAAGTATAGGCATCCCATATCATTCACATAATAACTAGATGTCTTATATACTCCATCTTTTTCTTTCTTTATTATTATTTTGTATTTATTATCATAACTTGTTACATTTAATATAGTATCTTTAACTGTTGAAAAAAATAAAATAGAATCAGAAGAAGCAAAATATTCTCCATTTTTATAAAAAAAATGCTCCACAACACCTTTTTTTATAGATTCTATTACTATTTCTTTTTGCGAATATGTTATTAAGAAAGATGATTCTTCATTGGAAGATAACCGTTTTCTATTTCCGTGACATGATGATAGCGGCATCAATAAAGATGCCACTATCATTATTAAAGCAATTTTTTTAATTACCAAACACTTTCTCATAAGTCTTAATTATTTTATCTAAATCACTACCATGCAATGCCAGTCCATGCGCAATAGTTTCAGCTAATTCATTAGCAGATTGATTTTTGATATCCAATTTTAGTATAATATTAAATTTCCCTTCAATTTCTTCTGCACTGAAAGCCCCCTCTATGTTAGGCATACATAGAAATTGGTCGTGAGCATCAGACAGATCATACTCTTTTATTTGTAATCTATATTTTGAATATTTTCCATTTCCCCTTACACCATATTGGGTCTGATTTTTTTCAATAAAAGCACCAATAAACTGCCGCCCATAGCTTGTTTGCCCAAACATACGCATTGCTGTCATATATTTTTTATTACTTCGGTAATAAGAGCCAATAAGCAACCCTCTATTATTTATCGTTTGAAAAAGAACTGGAAGTATGTCTTTTCCATCAGAATCAATTAAAATTATAGGGTTGTTAAGCAATAGGTATAAGTGCTGACATTTGGATATTTGCCTTGTGCAACATCAGTACTAATCCACAAACTTATCCTTGGGTCATTGTATCTTGCCCCATAGTAATACAATCCCGTCTCCTCATCGAATTCCTTCGCATTGAAAAGATAAG
>ERZ779855.270-NODE-270-length-46288-cov-232.714728_pt1 | contig 46288 bp, 49 predicted proteins | sample MGYA00511370_ERZ779855 | MGnify/ENA primary metagenome ERZ779855 (study PRJEB29588, sample SAMEA1967319) | human gut metagenome | biome: human gut; feature: human-associated habitat; material: faeces | place: Denmark | collected 2008/2010 ...
GCAGCAAAGGTAATACTTATTTTTTAGCGGGCAATATGGAGAAGTAGATGGTTACTAACATTCTATCATGTTCCTCCAATAAACATTCGTATATAAAACCAAACAGTTCATCTACCGTAAAATTCAAACAAGTAGATAAATCAACTAGTATAAATGATGAATTTCTTTTCGTCAAAGCCCGTGTCAATGCAACCGATTTTCCTATCCCAGACTCTCCAAATACCCAACAACCATGCGTTTTAAGACATTGCTCTAGGTATTCATCTATTTCCCTCCTAATATAATAAGGTTCCTTATCCAAATCATAGATTTGAAACAATGCCTCACGGCCATTTTTTTCAACAAGATGATAACTTGACCTATGTGTTGCTTCTACTAAATTATCTATTTCCAGCAGTTCCGAACAAAACTCAAAAGCTAAGTATGCAGCAGATTTTTGTTTCTCATGTTTTTGCTCACCTTTGTTACCATCAGCAAAATCGCATATGCTTTTTATCAATAACCAAGGCTTACCAGCATTATTGCATGCAGAAGATACACCTTGACCTTCCATTTCCCCACCTTTTGCATCAGGATAAGTCTTTTTCAACAAATTACGTAATCCTATGTTATCTACTAATTTTTCACCTGTCACTAAGGGACAAATATAAGCATGACAATTTTCACCCTGATAGTTTTTACCACACCATTTTCTCTTTGTTATATAACATGCCTTTATTAAATCAGAAGATGGAACACATGGTTCAGCTCTGTATTTTATTTCATCACCAACTCGCTGGTTTTCATACGGATATATTTTATCTGCAATCAACACATCACCGATTTTTTGAGACACAGGCTCTTCATTGTACATTCCAAACGCAATACCCACCATAATAACTTGCTTTATACAGCTCCAATCAGAGAAAGCATTATTACAGGTTATAATAGAAGAACCTTCTCCAGATGCACCCATTGTAGAACATTGGCATTGAATCACGTTATACTTCCCTAAACGGCCTATATGATAGCACCTACCACACACCAGTACTTCCAAAACATCATCACCTATTGGTTTCACAATATTTAGAAATGCTGCGGTTTCCGTTTTGGTTGCTGTCAAAATCAAGAAGTCTGCTACATTTTCTTCTTTGAGTTTTATGTAACTAACAGTTTTCATAAATATCAAAAGTAAATCACCAATACAGCGCGCCCACTATATTTCAAGTAGTTACACCTATTAGTTTTTAAAATAAAGTTATTTTTTATCGATTTAAGGTGAAGGATTGCTAACCACACTCCTTTACCTCTTCTATTTTTTAACATAGTAATAAAAAGACCTATCCTATTAAAAGATTACATATTCTCTACAGTATACAATACCTTTATAATATTAGCTATACTTTCAGGTACAACATTTCTGCTGATACTACCCATCTTTCAATCTTTCTATGGGAATGATTGAAGCAACAAAGTCGCCTACCTTTAACAAAGATTCTTTGTTGCATACCGCATCAAATATCTTACCATACCCCTCTTTAAAGCCATATATACGATTATCCTTTATGAGTTGAAACAGAATATCACGCTTGATATACTCAATGACATCCCGATTCTCCTCAACCACGTAGTTTACTGGATGGAGAGTGATGAAATAATAATCATTAACCTTTTCATCATAGATCTTCATGAACTCATTCAGAAAGTAAGATTTACCATCTCCAAACTTAGCAGAGAATATGATTCTACTCTCATTTTCAAACACCTTCTTGAAGACCTGGATGTTTTGATAGAGAGCAATTGTATCCAAAAAGATTATCACTTTTTATACAAAGGCTACATTAAACAGACATAACCTTCTCAATAGCCGATTTGACCAAGTCTACAGAAATTTCACTTATACACAGCGAACAGCTTCCTTTGGCTATAGCTGCTTTACACATCTTGTTTCCGTATCCTGCAAAATATCCTTTTGTTCGACAATAAGCACATGATTTATCAACAATTACGGTAGTTGGAAGTATTTCTCCTTTTCTCAGTTCTTCCACCTTGTATGGAAAGAATTGGAATTTATCGTAAATACCTGTTATACAAATACATTTTCGATGAGTAGCTGCTGCTATATGTAAGGTAGCACTATCGTTACCAACAACAAGAGAGGCATATTGAACAATTGAAGACCAATCTTTAAATGTTGTTTTACCTACATGATTGAAAATTCGATTAGAATGATGAGATAATGAAATCAACTGAATCGCATCATCATTTTCCGGTGCACCACCACAAAGATGAATGTCCATATCATAAGTTTCAATAATCCAATCTGCTATTATTTGAAATCTATCAATACCCCATCGTTTTACAGGAGTTGATGCCCCTGGGCAAATAACACAATACCTCCCTTCTACAATTTTCTCCTGTGGTAACAAAGAAGATATATGTCCTTTATACTCCTTCAATCCTAAATGGCGTAACATTATCCCATGTCGCTCTATCATCATTGAGCCAATAGGTGGAATCACCACATCTGAATAAGCTAACCTTTGAAATAAAGCCATCTGTAGTGGCCATCTCGTTCGAAAACATGAAATAAGCCCATGTCGTTCTTTCGCACAAAGAGTAGTTGAAAGCAATTCTGCAGACATACTAGAGCCTGCAACTATAGAAATTTCAGCGAATTCTCTGTATTTATTTACAATCTCTTTAAAATATTTAAAGTCATTGACAAATTTCTTAAAATCAACAACTTCTATCTTAAGATTCTCTGGAACATCAGCAACTTCTGAGAGAAAATTCTTAATACTTGGTAGACACAACATTGTCACATCATACCCTCTACGCTTATAATATAATTCAATATATCCTTCAAGAGCAGGAAGTAAGATGACTGAATCCCCAAAAACTTGCTGAAAAATTATAAGAACATTCTTATTTGAGCATTTTTTAGAAAACTTATTCAATATATATATATAAATTGCATATACCGCAATTTTAAATCTATTGATAAACATTGACCATTTTATTTTTAAAGTTATAAACATATACAAATGCTAACATATAAAGTCCAAAAGCAAATGGCCAATAAAAACATTCTGTTAACATTAAAATATTCATAGAAAATATACCATAAGCAAAGATATCTCGTTGAGTTGTTTCTATTCCACTAAGAGCTTTATACGTTATCTTATTTATATAGATAAAAGCTATTAGTGAAATTATACCGCTTGTAAAACATATATCAATCATCATATTATGAACATGAGGATAATATATATAATCGATGTATTTGAAATAGTTATGCTCGGTCAAATAGCCTACACCAAACAGATGATTTGGAATTGTAGTAAGAGCGTCATTCCACATTGTTACTCTTTCCATAAATGTATCACTTTTACTCATTGTATCATTGGCTTTTATATTATTAAATGCCATAATAAATGATCGATATTTACCTGCAGCTAACCCAATAGAAACCATAAACAACTCTAATAGCAAATTAGTTGAAAATAGAAAATTACAACTCAATCTTTTTCCTGAAACTTGAGTAAAAACAACTAAGCCCACATATATTGCTAATGATATAGTTAACCCTAAAGATAAGACTAGAATCTGTGACAGAATCATTGCACAAAAAAGACAAATTACACGTATGCGCAAATTGTATGTATACCACAATAACAAAGATACAGTTACCGCAATGAAGAATACAGTAACAAAGTCTTGTTTTTGACCAATCAACCAATACCTATCTTTAAAGAAACCATCTGGATACAAAAACATTAATAATAAATTCAAATATACTAGGATTTCTGCAGAACAAAAAATTGAATATAAAAAACGTTTAAATGAATTTTTACGAACAGCGATTAAAAATACAATACCAAAAATTGAATAGTATCTGGATACTGCTAAAAATATATCATCTCTATTTTCCAAGGTTTCAATAGACAAACATACTGCCATCAGTAAAATAGATATGGGAATACCTATACCTATTCTGTTTTTTAAATAAAATAAAAAGAAAAAAAATGCTATTAGCAATCTAGAATACGCAAAAAATTCTTTCGTTATAGGATTATCTGCAAAATACTGAGCTCCAAAAAAAGGAAAGCATAATATTATATCGAGGAACCAATAAATATATTCGTTTTTTTGTAATATTTTCATATAATGTTTTTTTAAAAGTATGCAAAGAAGAAATTATCTTCCATGCATACTATTAATTCTTAATAGGTAAGATAGTTCTTGTCCAAATGACCTTGAACATAATCACGCACACCCTTTTCTACATCCATAAACTCAAAAGGATAACCTGCATCATACAACCTTGACATTTCCGCCTTGGTATAATACTGATATTTGCCACGCAGTTTCTCTGGCATATCAATATACTCTATGTTTGGCTCTAATTCCAAAGCATGGAATGTTGCCTCTGCCAATTCAGCAAAACTCTGTGCTCGACCTGTACCAACATTAAATAATCCAGAAACATGTTTGTTAACCAAAAGCCACATGATAACTTTACAAATGTCTTTGACATAAACAAAATCACGCAACTGACCACCATCTTTATAATTTGGATTACAAGACTTAAAGAGTTTTACTTTGCCTGTCTCTTTAATCTGATTGAAACCATGGAACACCATAGAAGCCATACTACCCTTGAAATACTCATTAGGTCCGTAAACATTGAAAAATTTTAGACCACAATGCTGAGCAGGGAAAATCTTTGCTTGATGCTTAACCCATTGATCAAAGAGTTGCTTACTATATCCATAGCCATTCAATGGTAACAATTGGTCTATGTCCATACGATCATTAAAACCTAAAGAGCCATCACCGTAAGTAGCAGCAGAACTTGCATAGATAAAGCTAATATGCTTTTCTGCACAATAATTCCACAAAGCTTTGGTATATTCGAAATTATTCTCCCACAAGTAATCAAAGTCACGCTCTGTCGTAGAAGACTGAGCTCCCATGTGAACGATGGCCTCCACATTCTTATAAGTTGGCAATTCTTCCAAGAACTTTGACTTGTGTACATACTTGATATACTTCTTGTTACGCATATTCATCCACTTATCAGTCTCTGAAATGTTATCGACTATAACAATATCACTACGTCCAGCCTCATTTAGGCTACGAACAACACAACTGCCGATAAAGCCGGCACCTCCTGTTACAATAATCATAATATAAATATTTTAAAGTTTTACAATTCGTTTAGCACACTCCAGTAAGTCTTTTGCATAACTCACATTTTTGTAATGTCCCTCAATTACATCTTTGATGACATCAGCCTTCTCATTGTCTGCAATAAGAAATCCCTTACAATTTGAGCTTACACAAATAGCGCAGTCACGTATTTTATCACCTATTGCATACGATTCCCCAAAATCTATATCCAAGTCACGCATCGCTTGGAGATACATTCCGAGCTTAGGTTTGCGACATTCGCAATCCACACGATATTTTTCGACTGTTGCATCTGGCAGGTGTGGACAATAATATACCTTGTTGATATTCACCCCCTTCGAGTGCAGTGTCTCTAGCATCCATCGATTGAGATTCAGAAAATCCCTCTCAGAGTAATACCCCCTACCAATGCCAGACTGATTAGTGACAATCACAAGTAAATAGCCAGCATCTTGAAGAATTTTCAAGCCCTCAATAACACCTGGCATAAATTCAAAATCCTCAATTTTATGAAGATAATGCTTTTCCACATTGATAGTTCCATCCCTATCTAAGAATACCGCTTTATTCATGTGCCTCTATTTCTGACAGTTTAGACTCAGCTATCTCACACAAGATATGGATGATACAGATATGACACTCTTGCACTCTCGCTGTCACAGTGGCAGGTACCACGATAGGAAAATCCACCACCTTGGCAATTTTACCACCATCTTTTCCTGCCAAACAAGCAGTACAGCCACCCAACTCTTTCGACTTTAAAGCAGCACGATACACATTCTCGCTATTACCGCTTGTACTGATACCAATAAAGATGTCACCTGCCTTCACATGCCCTTCCGCTTGTCGCACAAACACTTCATCATAACTATAATCATTGGCAATAGCCGTCATAGTAGCTACATCTGCGTTGAGCACTACAGCAGGCCAAGCCTTACGCTCCTTTACAAAGCGACCAACAATTTCACCTGCGAAGTGAAGAGCATCTGAAGCAGAACCTCCATTTCCACAAAGCACAAGCTTACCCCCATTCGATATACATTCCACTATCTTGTCTGCAAGTCTGGATACAACATCCATGAAAGAACTATCATCCAACAGCACTTGCTTAACAGAGATAGAATCATTCAATCTCTGTTTGATAATATCTATATTGCTCATTATTACTTATGATTTATTTTGTTGATGATATTTGTTGTAGATTTACCTTCTACAAACTTAATCAGTTCCAGTTTACCGCCACGTGCCTCCACGATGTCTTTACCCACAACCTCTTCAGGCTTATAATCTCCACCCTTTACAAGGACATCAGGCTGAATCTTCTTTATAAGCTCGTAAGGAGTATCTTCACCAAACATTACAACATAATCAATAAAGCCAAGGGCACATAGCATTTCTGCTCTATCCTGCTCATTGTTCACAGGACGCTCAGGACCCTTCAAACGTCGTACAGATTCATCGCTATTAACGCCAACAACTAAAATATCCCCTAATGTAGCAGCTTGTTGTAAATATCGCTTATGCCCCACATGCAATATGTCGAAGCAACCATTAGTGAAAACTATCTTTTTGTCTGCATTATCATGTCTAAAAGTTTCCAAATCCTCAGCATGTAAGATTTTATGGAAAGAACCATTATCTTCATTCGACAAGAAATCTCTCACCTCTTGCATATATACAGAAGATGTACCTATCTTTCCAACCTGAATGCCTGCAGCATAGTTAGCAATTGTTACGGCATCGTCCATCTCTATGCCATTAGCCATGGCCGCAGCTAAATAAGAAATTGTCGTATCTCCAGCGCCAGAGACATCAAAGACTTCACGAACTTCAGAATTGATGAAGAAAGACTTGTGTTTTTCACCAACAAGTACCATACCTCGTGCACCACATGTACACAGCACAAACTTACACTCGCATCGTTTTCTCAATGCCTCAGCTGCCTCAACTATCTCTTCATCTGTCTGTGCAGGCATACCAGTAAGATCTCTTATCTCCTTCAAGTTTGGTTTGAGAAGATATGCACCTTGATATTTCTCCACATGAGGATCCTTCACATCAATAATGGCAGGAATATTATGCTGTTTAGCAAGCTTCAAGACTCCCTGGGTGAATTCGTAAGTCAACAAGCCCTTCAAATAATCAGAAAGAAGTATCAGATGATAACAATCAATTTCTTCCTCTAACTTACCCAACATCTCTTGGCAAATCTTTTTAGAGATAGGATCAGTATCTTCAACATCGAGACGCAGCACCTGTTGGTTATTGCTAGCCAAGAAGCGGGTCTTAATCGTCGTACTTCTATCCAATATTTGGATTAAATCAGTATTAACACCTTTCTCCTTAAAGAAGCCAAGTAGTTTCTTGCCTATCTCATCATTTCCTATGATAGACATCATCGACACTTTCTGATTAGCAGCAACCAAATTGGCTGCTACATTAGCAGCACCACCTAAAACACTACGTTCAGACGTTTTTCTGAACACAGGCACAGGAGCCTCAGGAGAGATACGCTTTATATCACCCATGAAGTAATTATCCAACATCACGTCACCAATTACAAGAATAGACTTCTTCTTGATTTTACTTAATTCTATCATTTTTATACTTTATCTAATATTGACATTATACGATTAAAAACCATCTCAACTGTAATTGACTCCATACAACTCTTATGTTTACAAGTTACGGCAGCAATCGTACCAAAACATGGAGAACATTTCATACCAACATCTATATATTGACTATCTTTCCCAAAAGGAAGATATTCTTTAGGATCAGTACATCCAAAAAGTGTTAGCGATTTCTTCCCAAGAGCACCTGCACAATGCATCAATCCCGTATCAGCACCTACAACTAAAGATGAGATACCAAGAATCGCAATACTCTCTTTAATATTAAGTTCTCCAACAAGTTCGTATATAAGAGTATTTTTCTTAAGTAATTTTAGAGAAAGCAACTCTTTTTTTTCTTTTTGACCACCAAGTAACAAAACGTTACAATCATTTGAAGCCAACATATCTGCCAACTCTATCCATTTTTCATAAGGCCATGCTTTAGCATTATTTGTTAGCATACCTTCTGAAGTTCTCAACGACACTGGAGCTGTACCTACAACCAAAGCAATGACAGGAAATTTATTGTTTATAGAAATTGCAGGAAGATATTTTTTTACCAATTTTTGATTCAGAAGATTATCGTTAACTCTTTCTACTTTTAAATTTAACGACCTTGCTGCTCTAAGAAAATATTCATCTCGCCTAATTCCAACTTCGCGATTAACATAGCTATCATATTTAATCTTACGATTTTTGGTAATCATTGTACCACACGTTTTGGCACAACAAAGACGAACGATAAGAGAAGGAATTGAAGATGTAGACTCTGTATCATAATCTTGAATAACAATTCCATAATCATATCGTTTTAAAATGTTTGAAAATAAAAATATTAAAGAATGCCATTTTTCTGTTTTTGAATAGTATTCTATATCATCAACATAATTTTGCAAATCCATAATACTTTTATTAATCAATATTTTATTCTTATCAGAACTAGTAAACACTTTAATATAAGCATTTTTATCAGCCATTTTTATGGCCTTAGCTATAGGCAGAATAAGAATGCAATCGCCAATACCATGAGCTTCACATAATAAATATTTCATGTCTTTTAAATTAAAATATACTCAGGATTTGATCCTCTGTACATATTTAGCAAAGCCGGATTAATAGAATTAAGAATCTTCTTTAAATAAATCTTAAGTAAATGAATAGTATACTTTTTGTAACTCAAAAATTTATTTATTTTTTTTCTCGTAGGATTATCTATCATATATGTTTCTTTAATATGATCTAATTTATGAATAAAAGAAACACCATCCATATTATAAAAAGCTATAAGATTATTCGTATTATAAAAATCATATCCCATTCTATATAATTCTATAACCATATTATAATCAGCAGCATATTTATACTTTAGATTGAATTTAATATGTTTAGCTAAATTACTTCGTACAAATGAACTTTGGTGAGTAAACCCCATCTCTTGATGCAATGGTAATCTTTCATAAAAAGGCTTGCATTTAATTTGGTAATATTTTCCATCTAAAAATAAAGCAGAATCACCTATCACCATAGCAATATTAGCATCTATAGATTTATTAAAAATATCATTTATACAGTTCTTTTTATAAAAATAATCTCCAGCATTCATAAAGTTTATCCACTCTCCAGTCGCTCTATCAATGCCTTTATTCATTGCATCATAGATGCCCTTATCTGGTTCACTCACTATTACGTCAATTTTGTCTCTATACTTATTGACAATATCCATCGTACCATCATTCGAACCACCATCAATGATGAGGTACTCGATGTTAGGATACGTTTGATTAATGACAGAGAGAATTGTTTTCTCAATGTCGTTGACGGCATTATAACATACCGTCACTACTGAAATCTTTGGTTGTATCATATTACATACTTGTCTTACAAAAATTATTTTTTCTATTTTAATTTTCAAAATGGCATTACAGCCAACTTGCCATTATTAATGTCTGAAGCTTTCAAAAAATCTATACTACCATCTTTCTTTCCTACCACAATAGAATTACCATGTATCTCCAGCACCTCACCATATTCTTCATTTGTAGTTTTATCCATAAGATGGTCTCCTTCAGACAGAATAGAATCATTTGATAAAATAGCAAAATTACGAGGGTCTTTTTTAGAATTAGTCCTTGGCTTCAAATAAATATTAGGCTGCATTCTGTCAGAAAGTTCCTTGATGGCTTGCAAAATCAAAGCGTTACCTACCGAAAGTTCTTCCTTCTTTGGCAAGGAAGCGGGATTATCAATTGACAAGAATTTTAATAAAGAATTTGCCTCATCTGCTTTCATCATCTGCGTTTCCTGCAATGATTTTACCAAGTCAGAAATAGCCTTTTCCACTAAATCAATTCTCAATGTAGACGAATATTGAAAAGATCTTATTGGACTTATATCAAAAGGTCTTTCTGTACGCTCGTCTATCATCAAAACTGTCTTCTTATCAAAAGCCTGCCTAAATCCCAACTCATAAAACACATTAGGATTTCTCGAACTTAAATCGCAAATTGCCATATCACAACTCACTGCATGCTTCAAGATGTCAGCAATGATGACATTGGTTTTAGACGTAACATCTGCACGAATTGCCTTATAGCCAACTTGCTTACAAGCCGGAACAATGATATGATTAAATACCCTATTGAAATGACCAGAAGGATAATCAGGAACATCACTAATAGGCATTATTACAAAACACTTTTTTAGAGGTTCTGCATCTGTCTTTCCATTTTTCTCTGTCATAATTGTATATGTTTATCTAACAAAAAAATCTGTATATTTCATACAAGCACAAGCTCCGTCCATTTTGACATGTATTCTGTCATAATTGAATTCAGTTTTTCCCTTTTCGTTCAAAACGGGCTTTTGCGCAAATATAAGAGCGTTCTCCACTACCTCAACATCTTTATCTAATGGTGCGCAAGAATAACACAATTCTTCACCATACTGTAATTGAGACAAGAATACCTCATACTTTTCATGATCCAAATGTCGATCATGGATGTTATCAGCCTTACCTATGTATATTATCTCTATCAGAGACACCTTATCGGTCTGAGCATTATACACAGAGCGATAAACTATATATATACCGGAATAATTAGGGAGTCCACCCTTATTGCGGTCTCTCCAATATCCTTCAAATTTTAAATGAAAATCTTTCATAGACTTTTAATGCTTAATCACTCATTATCAATTTATTCTATTCTGCAATTATCTCATCCAAATGATTAATACAAGCCGCTTTATCTTCTTTACTTATCACATCATCTGACACAGTTTCCAAAACAGATTTCAATGAATTACAATTAGCCTTATTACAATAATGAAGTTGCTTTATAAGACTAACAGCCTCAGATTCCTTACCATTAGTTACTAATTTCTTAGTTATTAACTTGACCAGCTTCTTTAGACCTGATTTTGAACCTTCTTTTGCTATCAACTCCAACACATTAAGATTATTCTCAAAAGAATCTATTTCCTTTTCAAATTTAGCACAAACAATCTTTAGTAAAGAAGTTGGCAGTTTGATGAGATCAGAAGTTGATTTGGCACTCAATATTTCTGCATACAGAGCTTTAATTATTGGAGCGTCAGATAACTCTATTGCAAAATTTTCAAGGGAGTCATCAGAGTCATCAAACAAGACATCCAATAAATTCTTGATTTCTCTCTTTGCCAAATCATTCGATATTCTCAACTTTCCTTCCTTATCAGTTTGCAGCAAGTATCGAAGAACTGGTATATATAACTCATCAAATGTAGGATAACGCATTAGTTCTTCCGCATAATCATAAATTTCAATTTTAGAATCAATAAATTCCCCAAATGCTTGCATCGTTTGTTGTTGAGTCTTCTCAAATCCAATTAACTTTCCTACTATTTCTTTAGACAGAAGGATTTGCCCAGCAACATATGTCGAGGAATTCAAAAGATTTAGCATTGCTCCCATAAATTTTTCATTCTCAGCATAATCACCAAAGATTGTGTGATACTTGTCTGGTCCATAAGTAGTATACTCTCTAACAGAATTACCGATATGAGCTATTAATTCTTCAATACCTGTATCGTCATCAATACTATTACTTGGCATTTTTTCTAAATAGTCATCAACTCGTTTTAATATAGTCACAATAACCTCTATATTAGAAGGATTAAAACTATATTCTGGAGTAAAATCTATAACCTTATCCAAATACCTATGGAATATGTAACCAGATTTATATGGTAATCTCTCACTGATACCCAACAAAACATCTTGCACACCATCATCCTTACATAGCTCCTCATAAGTCAAACGCCCAACAACATTATCTATTAATTGTGGGTCATATAATTTTGCCGACGCCATGTATTGATACTTAAAAGTAACTTCTGGATACGCGGCAAATACCTTATCAAAAAGGACCTTTAAGTCATCTCCATAATCAGCATTTTCAGCCTTTGAAATCAGGAAAGAGATATCATCAGCCACTTTCTCGGTAATAGTTATATCTTTCGCACATTTTTCACTATAATAGAGTATCAATCTCTCTAATATGACTCGATAGCCATTCTCTCTCAACTTGCAAGAAAATTGGATTAACTCATGTATTAAGTCTTTTTCCAAAAAGTCGATTTGTTTATTCCAAGATACTGATTTATCAAACAAATCTATAATGGCCTTTAAATAAGTATTGTCTATATAAGTAGTTGCATCATCCAGTTTGATAAGGACTGCAAGTAAATTTGGAAGTTCACTATCAGTTAGTCCTCTTGAAACAACCTTTCCTATCTTATCTTTTATGCAATCCAAGACCATTTCTTTCTTTGATTCGTCTTCGCCTACATATTCTGTAATTTTCTCGACTTCCATCATCTCAATGGATTCTGAAATTTCTACAGGAAGGGAATTAAACACTACTGAATTAGATATAATCTTGTCTATAACTCCTATCGTATCTTTATAAGGCATCATAGTTGCCTTAGTTCGCATAAGAAAGAGCTCTAATCGGGGATTTTTATCCGCTTCATTAGGATGTATATCATCAAAAAGCAAACAAGGATTGACAACCAATCTATCAAAGAAAGATGAAAACTCCTCACGAATTATAGCCAACACACAAATTGCAGCCTCATTGGCATTAACAAACTCCTTATCATACAAAGAAAATTCTACTATCAGATTATTCAACAGCTGAATAATTCTGCGTGGATTGGTAGCATATTCTCGTGATATATTACTGATGCTAGCTTTACTCAACCCTAACTGATACTCATCATTCAGATGCTTGGTAAAATCGTACATCTCATCATTTTGAAAAGGCTTTATCCACAATGAGACATTGAAAAACTTTCTCAGATACTCATTGGCTTCCGTTTCATTCTCTTCGCCACAAGACGACTTAACTAGATGATGTTTTAGAGAGTTTACAGCAAGAGGTATAATAAATACCACCTTAGGATGCTTGCCCAAGAAAGACTTAATTGTCGTCAACATATCTTGAGCCTGTTGAGCTGTACATCTATCAAGATTGTCTATCACAATAATCAGCTTGTCATACATTGGAGAAGTAAACTTACTTATCCATTTTGGGATAAGAGATGCTTGGTTCCCCTTTAAAGACTCTTGAATGATTTCATCAAAACATTCCTCAAATTGTTCTGGCGCAAACAAACGAGATTTTTGACAAGTTACCTTCAGGTCATCTGTAGAATGTTTATAGTATATTAGAAAAAGCGTTATAATGGCAGTAATAGTAGAAAATCCGAAGCTAAATTTTCTCTGACTTTCCGGCAATAACATGAGTATTACTATAATAACTATAGCTGCTATAGAAACTGCTGTCACATAACCAGGATTACTTTTATGCCTTACCTCCACATCCTCGTTAATGTTATCATAGAAACGCTCCATCTGCTTCGTTTGTGTCACCCCAAGTTGCTTTTGGAGTTCATATATAAACATTCTACGGAAGGAATCATTAGCATACTTCCAGGCATCATAAGTAATAAACTTATAGTTCTTACCCGATTTTTGAGCGCATTCATTCTCCAGTGTCTTTATAATGGTAGACTTACCTGTACCCCAGTCTCCATATAAGCCTATCGTAAAGGACTTATCATCTGGCACTCGCTCTATGCAATCAGCCAAAGCATCAGCATATACTTCTGTATTCAACAAATCAGAAGGAGCTGTACCATCATCCAGTTTCTGGAGGACTTTCTCTTCATCTATTATAAATTTTCGTGCTTCCATATATTTTTACTTTTATAAAGTAACATCCATCGTACCATCCGTTGAGCCTCCATCAATAATGAGGTACTCCACATTAGAGTACGTTTGGTTAATGACAGAGAGATTCATTTTCTCTATGTCGTTGACGGCATTATAGCATACCGACAATACTGAAATCTTTGGTTGTATCATTGTAATAAATTTAATAACATAAACACACTACCCAATTGTTCCAGCAGTTTCCACTGCCAGAACAGCCTCGGTACTTATCGAGTTCTAAAAAATAATCTTAACTATCTAATGTGTGTTTCGTATGGTATCATTGAAGGGCTCACTCTGCTCTCAAGGATTCTATCACAAACCTTTCGAAGCTCGCCTTATAGCCGCCGTCCATCGGGCAGGGATTGTCGGGATAGGACTTGTGATACTCCTCTTCCATGTTGTCAAGATAGTCCATTATCTGCATCACCTGGTCTTTGGTGCAGTGATGCTTCTTCAGCGAAGAACGAAAAAGCAGTAGGACTGGGTATGACTGGCATACCCCTCTTAGACATGCTTGACTGAATTCTCATTCATGTGGCCAGCCACCTTTAAGGAGCGTACCACATTACTACTGCCGCCGAGAAGGGGTGAACACTTGCCCCAAGCATTCACCTTTTCGCCTCAGGGGTGAACCCTAGTAAAAAGAACTTTGTATATACAGCGCATGCTAGAAATATAAGAGTCTCTATTATAATGGGTTATATAGTGTTTTTAACACATTATTAACGCTAAAGGTTGGCATCGGGGTTCACCCTTCACCGACTTCATCGCCAAGTGTTCACCCACACTCTTACTTAGAGAACAACTATCCCCTGCAGGATACCGCCCCGACCTGCACTTCTAGGGGCGGGGTAAATAAGGGGAGGGTACTTTCTAAGACTTTCCTTATGTAAAGGTTCGATTACTATAGGAAAGATATAGTATATATAGACTCCTAGAAAAAGCAATTTTCTACTCACCCTAGTTACCCCTGGCGTAAACAAGATAGTTACGAGCGCTAAGTATCATGGTTACGATAGCTAAGTATCATACTTATGGAGCATAACCCTATCAGTGATAATCGGTGAGTATCGGTGAGCAACAATGAGCATCGGTTAGTTGGGAATGAGAAATGTTGTATCTTTGCATTGTGATTCAGAAAGAGAAGTCCCACACGAATCGAACGAATCAATCTGTTCAAAGGACATATTCGTGAGATTCGTGTCCACCATCATCCTATTCCATCCTTTTAATCACCTTGCATGGATTTCCTGCGGCAATACAATTTGCAGGAATATCCTTTACAACAACAGAACCAGCACCTATCACAGAGCCTTCACCAATAGTAACTCCTTTAAGGATGATACTCCTGGCTCCGATTAGTACATGATCCTTAATAACAATAGGTGCACACTTGGCTGTATGATTATCCATACTCACCATAGGAGCAAACATCTCACCTGAATCACGTACTCGCCAATCAAGATTATGTGCATCAGAATCCATGATAATGCAATCACCACCAATATTCACATAGTTACCGATGGTAATTCGCTCTTTTGCCCAAAGGCTAGTTGAAGACATACCTACATGATGACCAATCTCTATGATTGAGTTGGGACGTTCTGTTATTATGCATCCCCTTTGATTGCGACACAGCGGATTATAACATTCACCTGAGGTAAATGTGAAATCATCACCAATCTCGACTTTCGAATCCGGATGAATATCAAGATAGATGTGATTGAATACCATTGCCCTCTTGCCTAAATGATTCCATCCGATGCAACCTCTCAAACACAAACGGTTATATCTGAGATAGAACTGCTTGCGGAGGAAGCGAGGAAAATGAAGGAATCTGCGGGTATATAAACGAATTAATCTACTCATTAAATTTATTTTATTGAGTCCACTAGAATTAGTGAGTTCTCTTTAAATTAAACAAATGTCTCAGTCGGGTATGATTCCGACCTTGACGTCAACTAACACTTACTATCCGTCGACCGCATATTGTCTATTCAACATGAAAAGGCGGCAGTAGTCTCTAAAAATGCCTCAAAAAGAGGCTAGTCGCTCTTTGATTTACTTATTTTGCTATTTGAATCTATCAATCTTCTGCTTTACGAGTTGATCGATGAGCTAACAATTGCCATTTAAACTTTAATAAAAGTTCTTTACAACTATTTCTTTCCAAGAAACACAAAATGAGGATACCAATACCTGTAACTAATATCTTAGCAAAAATATTATCAAAGAGTATAATGCCTACACTTACTCCAACCATTACACCTATGTATAACAATGATACATTCAACAATTTAGCTGAAACAAACTTTCGGCTATATAAATATCTACTGAACGCCATTGCCATATAAGATATAAGAACTGAAATTGAAGCACCATACAGACCCCAAGTAGGGATCAATAAGAAATTGGCTCCTACAGATGACAAAGCCCCCCAAACACTTGAATAAAAGAAATATTTACTTTGTTTTACAACACCAAATACCGTACCCCAAAAGGATGACATACATGATATGGCTGCCCCTATCATCAAGATTACCATATATTTCCATGCCTCAGTAAATTCTGGTGCAGCAAATGTTCTGATAATCAGCTGAGAGCTCAAACATAACAATAATGTTCCAATTATGAGAATAAAAAATAACATTCGAAAAATTTTTGTGTAAAAATTCTCAAACGTAGGTTTGCCATATTCTTCAAATACAGAAATATTCCAAGACACAGTAAATAAGCTAAATACCATTGTAATAACACCTGGGAACTTATTTGCCACAGCATATATCCCAATGGCAGAATAGCCCAAATGAGACTCCATTACAGGGCGATTAAGTGCTTGTACTAGCCACCACATTACAGCATTGGGAATCAATGGAATGGAATAAGCTAGCAGATCTCTAGCCTTATTAGACTGAAATCCTCTAATTTGGAGATAACACCAAGATTTCGAAAAGACAAACGAATAAATAGAAGTTACAACATTGGCTATAATTATGGCAAAAACATATCCTTTCACTCCCATATTAGGAATCATTAACCAAGAAAATATGAAAGTTGAAATACACAAAATTATTCCCGTAAGCGAATATATCTTCATCTTCTCCAAACTAATGATAAACTGTTGAGTATAGTTTTGAAGAAATGTTGAGAATACTATTCCAAATATAAGCCACAGATTATCTGCAAACGCATTATGAATACAAAAAACTTTAAAAACAAGTTGCATACCACAAAAAATAGCCATCCAAAGGAGAAATAGAAGCATGGATATTTTTATAGTTGTGGAGAAATATTGCTGCTGTTCTGCAAATTGTTTGTTCTTTGTAAATATAAATATACCATCTGCCGTACAAAGCGTGATAATACCTACCAACATCGTTGAATAGGTCGTAATCAAATCCGACAAACCAAACCCTTCGGTACCTAACCATCTTGTATAAAGAGGAAGAAGCAAAAATGCAAGCATCTTACTTCCTGTATTCCCTACCAAAGTCCACAATGTGTTTTTGAAAAGGCGCTTATACTTTTTGTCCATAAACAATAGGTTTTATGCGCTTGTAAATCTCCTGTATATCAGCCTCTGTTGCGACATTTTTCTCATAACCTTGTTTCAAGGTTTCTACAATAACGTTTCTTTTGTTTTCTCTCTCTTGAACCTTACCTTTTAAGATTGGGATAATTCTAAATAGAGGCAGCAAAGGTTTTAGAAAAGACAAAATTTTTGCCTTCATTATTACTTTTCCAAACTTAACATATTCATTCAATGAGTAATGAATATCATACTTGTTTGTATTAAGTATGTCTTCCAAAATATCACATACACCAAGATAGGTATAATGTTTTGGTATGTAATAGTAATAATTGAAAGTTTTCTCATTTAAGACCTCTAACTTTTCAAGACTATCAAAGTCATCAAGAAATTCCTGCCTATTTGTTATTTTCTTGGCATCTAAATAAATGCGATAATCAAAGTCTCTATCAATCGTATATGGTCTTAGTATTCGGAACGGTTTATCTAAAACTTTAGCATCTACAAGACCTGTACTATACCAATTATAGACCTTGTCTGAAGCATTCAGCCAATGTTTCAACGCCAATTCAGAAATTACTCGAAAATTTGGATATTTAGCCTCCATCTCTTTCAAAACTTGGGATTTATTAGCTTCATCAGGATGTGGGCGATAAATTATAATTCTATCTGGATACATCTGCAAGGCTTCCTCAAACCATTTTAAAATTTCTCTTCTAGAATTATTTGAAATATCAATCATATAATTCAAATCTTTTTCACCTATATCACGTAAATATCCTGCTTTTTGTATAGGATCTAACTCACTATAAGCAAAAGAGGAAATGAAAAACAACCATTTTTTGGTAGAATCAATATTATACCGAACTGCTAGATTTTCTTTACTTATTAAAGTATCAGAGAAAGGAGCTTTTAACAAATCTAAATTTAATTGACCAACAATAACGGCATTTTTTTTAGGAACTCCTCCACGTACTATACGATCTTGTGTTTGTTGACCCCAACATAAAGTTATAGCCTTTTGTCCTGTCCCAATAACATTATGAGAGCAAGAAGTAGATTCTTCATCCTTTACTCCTATCAATTGCTCCCACAATAAATTTGCAATTTTTCTTATTATGCCATAGTTTTTAATGTCACCTAACAAATTTCCATCATTATATATTGCAGGAGACACCAATACTTTTGGATGATATTTGATTTTACGTTCATACTCATAATTACAAACAAAAGCAACAGAGTATCCCCTTCTTTCCAACTCAGTACGAAGAAGCATAATGCTTTCTAAATCACGAACCTTATGTTCGTATCTTATCAAAAAATCAACTTTTTTCGTTTGCATGTTCTATTTTTTCATATGTTTTACTAATTCATTCGCCTTCTTATATTCCTCATGACTACCGATATCAAGCCAATAGCCTGTAATCGGATAACGGATGACGGTCTTGCCAGCTGCTACAGCATCATTCAAGAGGTCTGTTGCATTATAGAAGGTATTCTTTGGCATATTCTCCAATAGCTCTCGCTTGATAAGATAGATACCAGCGTTAGCGAAGTAGTTATAAATAGGTTTCTCCTTCACACCTTTGATATTTCTGCCTTCCAATTCGAAAATTCCATAAGGAACAGAAATAGAATATGGTACTGCTGCTACAGACATGTCAGCATCATGTTCTTTGAAATGAAGATAGAAATCCTCATAATCAATGTTTGTAAAGAGATCGGAGTTCATTACAAGTACCACATCATTATAGAACTTGGTAACAAACTGAGTTGCACCCATTGTTCCCAGGAATTGTGGCTCTTTGATACAATCAATCTTTACGCCATTCACAGGTTCCGCAAAATGCTCCTCCAACTGTTCATGAAGATAATTGATTGTAACAGAAATATGCTTGATACCATTCTCCATCAAGCTATCAATATTGTAATCAATAATAGATTTACCACCTACAGGGAGGAGAGGCTTTGGAGTTGTCTCTGTCAATGGACGAAGGCGAACACCCTTGCCACCTGCCATAAGAACAGCGTCGATAGGAAGATGAGACTTAGTTTTATTTAAATCTATTATTTCAACAATTTCTTTTTCACTATTGACAACAGGTATAACTGTATAACCATGTTTTCTTAATTCATGTAAACAGCCTACAATATCCTTCGTAGAGTCTAAATATTTGCAATCTGAGTGCATTGCAACAGAAACCTCATCATTAATGTTTCCACCACGAATAAAAAAACGTCGTATATCACCATCGGTCAAAGTTCCAACCAACTTTTTGTTTTCATCCACAATGAACAAAACTAAAGAGTCGTTAACTTCAGATTTTTTATTTAGTTCTATCAAAGCATCCTTTAATAAAATATGCTCATTAAGTATTGAATTCATCGCCTAAATAATTTTCTTAATACACTGATTTCCATATTTATCATTAGCAGCTATAACTAATGAATCAATTTGGCTCAATTCGGTTGTATTGAAATCAAATGTATAGTAATAAACTTTTTTAAATTTACCAAAGTCGAGATTATCATGTCTATATTCACCGCTCTTTGTTTTTATAGCTAAATATGGTTGAGGTCCAAATGGCTCGCCATCAGTAAATGAAATTGTAAGTACATTTCCTTCAATAGCATAATCGAAATTTAGCTTTTGGTCTCTAGACAAGCCAATAACATCCTTAAAAGCTTCAGAAGACTTAGCAAATTTCACATTAATATCAGGGTAAGCAGCCATAACATCCTGCAACATAAAATAAAAATCATTTATTTCTGTAGATAACTCTCTAAAATCATGATTGGTCACACCTACATAAACATTTTGATTTGTATTCATGGCTAACTCAAAAGCCGATGCTAATTCATCTTTAGATAAATTGCGAAAACGAGTCATCATATTAAGACATCTAGCTATATATCGATTACAATTACCTCTTTGTCGCCAATCATAAATATCGGGGTGATAAATAGTCCAATCCTTAGGAGCACCAGCCCAATCACCATAACGTCCATTTGAAATATAATCATCATTTTCTATAGACTGGTTAGAAGCATCAAATGGAATCCACTGCTCCAAGAACCAATTTGAGTCAGGTCTTTCTGTATGCATTCCTGCTCGATTAACAAGCGGGAACCACATCTTTTCAACTAGTCTTCTACATAAAATTTGATGAAGAACTGGATAACAATTCTCGTACGATGTCGCACAAGTATTGGCTTTTCCATCAAAAGACACAGGATGAAAATGCCAATTAACATCATCTATAACATTAGACTCCGTTTCGTCCAATATAGACTCATAATGATCAAAGATGTTTAGATATCCCATATCTCTATGTCGTGGATTTATGGTAAAACCTACATGATCCATTACATGCCAATTAAATATCCATCCATTTCCGAAACTATCCTTATATTTATTTCTAAAATCAGGTGACAAAATTCGATAAAGCATCTCATCTACTTCTCCCCATGATTTTTTATAACTCAAAAGATGAGGATTTGCTATTATTCGTATTTTTTCGGTCAAATCTTCTGAAATACCATCAATTTCACCATTTCTTAACTTATTCAAATTTGCTTGAGTTGGTTTAATATTCAACTTAATATGAAGAATATCTTCCAAACGCTTGAATGTTTCCTTTATATCTTCATATAGAGGACCTTCTGTATCTACATGATGTACTATATAAACTATTGGTTTCATTGCTATTATTTTTTTATTATTGACTTAACAAACATAAAGTCATAAATATCATCAATATCAATTGACGTTTCTTTAGACATTACATATTTAACACGTTTGTCAAAACCACCTAAACCTTTTAGTTTAAGAGCTTCAACATTAATGACATAGATGGCACCATTGAATTCATAAAATGCAGGAAGAGACTGACGCCCACCTGCATGTTTATTATATACAAGATTAACGAAGCCATCATCATTGTCATTACATAACACGGCAGGAGCATGTGATTTCATAACAGAGACTACCATATCAATATCATCTCTGTATAAAGTAATCGCCTCCTTTACTTGTTCTACAGTACGCAAAGGTGAAGTCGGCTGCAATAGAAGAATCTTATTAAACTTCTTGCCTTTATCTTCATAAAATTTGATTGCATGCAAAAGAACATCATTTGTTGACGCTGTATCAGTAGCAAGTTCTGCCGGGCGTACAAATGGCACATGTAAGCCATACTTTTCTACTACATCAATAATCTTTTGGTCGTCAGTTGACACACAAATATTATCGTCTATTGTGATGGCTCGCGCAACATCTATTGAATATGCGATTAGGGGCTTACCACAAAGATTCTTAATATTTTTACCAGGAAGGCCTTTACTGCCACCTCGAGCTGGTATAACTACTAAAATATCTTCCATATCTATAAGTCATAAAAAGTTTTCAAATTAAAACCTGCCAACACTACATTTTTAAGTTCTTGATATATCAAGTTAGCTGTATCTGGTTTGGCATACGGATTTTCATAAGTCTTTGCTGCCTTTTGCATCACTACAGATAAACAAAGCTTAAGACCAGCTATTACCTCATCCTTTGAAGTACCACAATTAACAACACTCTTAGAGGCAAGTCTTCCCTTCTGTCTATCTCCAATATTTAAGGTTGGAATACCAAATGAAGGAACTTCAATGATTCCACTAGAGGAGTTGCCAACTGCAGCCTTTACAAACTGAAGGGTTGAAAGATAGCGCCTTAATCCCAAAGATGTATAAGCCTTTGCACTATTAGAATGCTTCTCCACATAATTCTCTACAGCCAAAGCGATAGCATCCCTTCCTGTATCAGAGTTTGGCATAGTGAAGATTACTTTCAGATCTTTGAACTGATCTAAAGCATCCAAAAACTCACGAATGTCTTTGACAGGATTACCACCAAGGGTAACAGGATGATAAGTAACAAGAATAGTTTGTTTATCTATCTTGAAATCCAAAGATGCTTCAAGTTCATCTTTCGTCATCAAAGGCACTGCCTTGATGTTTTCTACCCCTAAAGAACCTACATCAAAGACTCTAGATGGTTGTTCTCCCATCTGGATAACTCGATGACGATATTCTTCACAAGAAGTAAAATGCAAAGATGACATCTTTGTCACTGAATGGCGGATGGCATCATCGAATGCGCCTTCAGTAACTTCTCCACCATGAATATGAGCAATAGGAATACGATGAATCAACGCTACCTGAGCAGCAACAAGAATCTCATATCTATCACCTAAGAGTACGAGAATATCAGGTTTAAGCTCAGACAAGGCATCATTCATACCTTGCATCTCTTCTGCCATTGATGAAATAATGCCATGGGCATCATCAGATGGTTTATGCATATAGACCTTTTTATCTATAGTAAATCCATCTTTCTCTATCTCTTTATAGGTTTCTCCATATTCGGGCATCAGGTGCATATTGGTGGCAATGACTTGGAGCCGTAAATCATTATCTTTCTTGACTAATCTCATCAAACGACTCAACAAACCATATTCAGCACGAGTGCCTGTTACAAAACAAATCTTTCTCATAATTGTATTTGTTCGTCTGGTTGATAATCTTTAATAGCCTTTGTACCTACAATTTCTTCCCAACGCATAGGTGTAATACCAGTGCCAGGACGCTTAACTGCTAAGTTATCATCGGATAATGTTTCACCTTTTTTTATAAAGGTACTTGCCACAATACTCTTGCGAGCTACAGCTATATTGGCACATTCTGAATCTGAAACCTGTTTTATACCGGTTCCCAGAGCCTGCTCTATATTACGGATAGCGTGAACCATAGCCTTCAGTTCTTGTGGTTCCAAAGAGGCTTTGTGATCAGGACCAACCATATTTCTATCAAGAGTGAAATGCTTTTCGATGACCTGTGCGCCTAGAGCTACTGCAGCAATAGGTACTTCTATTCCTTGGGTATGGTCTGAATAACCTACTACTGTTCCAAAATCCTGTTTGATGGTAAGCATAGCCTTCAAATTGACATCCTTCATAGGTGTAGGATATTGGGTATTGCAATGTAAGATTGTAATTTGCTCTTTTGTCAAGCCATTCTTCAACAATACTTCCATCGCATTCCTGATATCTTCTTCATCGCACATTCCTGTGGACATGATGACCGGCTCATGAAGAAGAGCAATCTTTTTGATGAATGGATAGTTAGTAATTTCACCAGAAGGAATTTTCCAAAGTCCCAAACCTAGAGAATGCAAGAAATCAATACTTTCCAAATCAAAAGCAGTTGACCAAAAACGGATACCTTTCTGATGACAATAGGCAACAAGTTCTTGATGATCTGCATCAGACAGTTCTAATTTCTTGAGCATCTGATACTGAGAATCATCACCATCACCTATATTCTGCTTCTGATATTCAGCTTTCTTGGCATCTTTTGATACAAGTTTATCAGCCTTGAAGGTTTGAAACTTGATTATATCAACTCCTGCATCAACAGCTGCATCTATAAGTTGCTTAGCTATATCCAAGGAACCATTATGATTGACACCAGCTTCTGCAATTATTAATGTATGGTTGCTCATGCTATTTTGCTTTAATTTTAAGGATAGCAGGATTTCCTGCATAAATTCCCTTCACATGTATAGACTTACGAACTACAGAACCAGCTCCCACGATTATATTAGAAGCGATTTCGATACAGTTGGCACAAACGGATTGAGATCCGATAAAACAATTCTCTCCAATCTTACATTCACCATTGACCATGGTTCCTGTCGAGATGTGGCATTGATTACCCACTTCTGCATCATGTTCTATATTAACAAAAGTATTGATAATGCAATTATCACCTATCTTTGCACCAGCATTAACGAATGCCTGATGCATAATGACTGTACCTTCGCCTAGTTCTGCATATTTACTAACATGAGCGGTAGAGGCAATGATTGTTGCCAATCTGCCTCCAGCCGCCTTCACCTTATTATATAGTTTGATTCGGAGGGCTGGATTTTTGATGAAGCCTACAGTTATAACGAAATCACACTTCTCAACATATTGAGGAATCTCATCATCGGTTCCTATTACCTTATGACCAGGTAGAACATCCTTACCAACTTCATCCGGCATATCAAGGATTCCCTTGATTTCATAGCCTGCACTCTCTGCGACTTCTATCACAGATTTGCAATGACCACCGCCTCCGATTAGAATTAATGGACGTTTCATTGCATTTGTTTTTTTAAGAAGTCGGTAATTTTGGCAAGAGAGTCGCTATTTGTATCAAATAAGTACTTTATAATAAACTCTACCAGAGTACTTCTATCCTCTCTAAGTTCTGTCAATTCTTTTTCTATTTCTGCATAAAGTTTTTTACCATCTTTATCTTCAGCATTCAGCAATTTATAATCAGAAATTATATCATCAAGACTCTTATTGTGGAAAATATAATCATTAAGTTCTCGGAATAATTTATGATCCACATTATCAAAAAGCTTAGATTTCAGAAATTTCTCCAAACTTTCTATTGGAAGGAAATTCAAAGGAATATTATTGATAATATTTTTCTTATTTAGATAATTATTTGCTTTTTCTTTAACATCACCATCTAAAACAATTGATACAGAAGCCTTTCTTCCCAACAAATTGAATCTTACAACATCATGAGCTAAATCAATAACGTTGGTATAACCGCCACAAGGCAAAACATGAACGAGTTTACTGTTTAGCAAATGATTATCTCGCAAGATTCTATCAACAATTGCTTTTGCTAAATCATCCTCTACCAAAATTACTTTATCATAGCCGCTGTGGTCATACAAGATTCTCGTTGCATAAGCAGGATAACATGGATTTATCGCTTCAATTGTATTATCTGCATGTCGCTCTATATAAAAGATATTTGATGGTTTTATACTACCAACAAGTTCTATTGAATGAGTTGAGAAATATATGGCATAATTATAATTAGTAGCCATATCCTCCAAAAATTGTATTAATCTCTTCAAAGACGATGGATGTAAGGCGAGTTCTATCTCATCTAAGAAAAGCACACATGGCTTTGCTAAATTAGCTCTATCATTATTTCTTATATACAATGAATTAAGGATACTTACCAAAAGATTCTCACCTGTAGACATATGGAATTGGCTGATACGTTTTCCATTTTTCTCATAAAAGAAAATACTACCTTTAAACTTATCATAATGATTAGAAACCATCCATAATTTCTCGTAATAATTAGCATCACCTTGTAATATTAAGCCTAAATTCTTACGAATGAAATCATTTGCAGCAATCAACTTTTCTTGCTTTATAGATTCTATACTGGATATTTTGTCATATGTCATATCTTTGAATCTATTTCCAAATATAAGACTACCCTCAAAGAATCCTTTAATATTCATTGCTGGTCCACTCGAACTTTTTTTCCAAGAACCTTTTTCTTGTTTCCAAACCCTTTCCGAATTCCCTAATCTGAAAGTTATAGAGGCATCATCATCCGTTTTGCCAAAATATTGTTTCATCGGCAGATTAAAAAAAACACTAGACGCACATGCTGCAATGGTACTCTTACCCGAACCATTTTGCCCCGTTATTGCATAAAGCCCTTTGTCTATTGGCAACTCTATTTTAAAGTTGTCAATACACTTAATCTTATGAATATTTATTTCCAACTTCATAATTATGTCATTTATCTACATACAAATCAGAAGGACGAACACTACTTGGAATATTCACAACTCTATCTGCAAACCAAATGGTATTTTCCAAGCCATCGTTCTCACAATTCTCAAACATCGGCAGGCGATTCATCAACTCCCAGATTGGACGAGTCATTACACCATTATCATTTGTCTGAGTAAGGAAGTCAATCTGTGCCTCCTTATCTTTCAAGATAACAGCATTGAGCCAATAGTTAGAAACTGTATTTGGAGAATCTACGAAGAACTCGATATCTGGTACATTCTTGAAGTACTCCTCATATTCAGCAGCAACCTTACGCTTGCTTGCTACATACTTGTCAATGTTCTCCAACTGGGCGCATCCCATAGCTGCATTGATATTTGGCATACGATAGTTGTAACCTACATGGTCGTGACGGAACTCCCAACGATGTGGAATTTTTGCCTGCGTGGTGATATGCTTTGCGTATGCTCCCAACTCCTCATCATTAAAGAGCATCATACCACCACCACCAGTAGTGATGGTCTTGTTACCATTAAAGCTAATCGCACCAATCTTACCAAATGTACCTGTATGCTGTCCCTTGAATGTAGAACCAATACTCTCTGCTGCATCCTCTACAAGTTCGATATGCCACTCTTTACAGATAGCTGCAATCTCATCAATGCGGACAGGATGACCGAATGAGTGCATAGGAACACAAGCCTTAACACGACGACCAGTATTCTTGTTATAGCAAGCCAAGTCATCCTCTTCGAAAGCAAAGTCCTTGCTTTCCGGAAGTTCTCCCTTGCGAGCGTTCTTGCGAACCTCAGCATTCTTCTCAAGCCATGCCTTCAAAGAATCTGGAGAAAGACCCATTGTTGAACGATCCACATCAATGAATACGGCATGAGCTCCAATATAGCTCAATGCATTGCAGGTAGCAATGAAAGTAAGAGCCTGAGTCAACACTTCATCATCTTGCTTTACACCTACGAGCAACAAGCTCATGTGAAGGGCATTGGTACCACTTACACATACCACAGCCTTCTTGGCACCTGTGTATTTTGCCATATCCTCCTCAAAGCGATCAACAAACTTACCTACAGATGAAACGAAGGTTGTATCGATACACTCGTTGAGGTATTTCTTTTCATTACCTGCAAAAACAGGAACAGCCAATGGAGTAAACTCCTGGTTGCCATAAACTGACTTGATAAAGTCTATTGTTTTCTTAAAATCTGCCATAACTTTATATTTAAATAAAAAATCCCACCAACCCACCCAGTTGCTTAGATATAATTCAACATTGCTTCAAGGTATGGTTGACACCATTGGTATATTTCAACCAAATTATTCCATATCCACTTTGTTGCAATTATACTATTATACAACCATACACCTGCATTAATTAAAGACTACACTCTAGACCCGCAGGTGCTGAGCTTCTAGAGGAGTCTCTTCATCTTTCTTTGCATACTTAATGAATTTATTTTATAGGTCATGAGTTTTATGTCTGCGACCATTTATAGACAGTTTCACATTTTTTGATCCAAGTTCTTACCTTTTTCCTCATGCTCAAAGTTAGGTATAAACTTCTTGATAGATGTCACGATTTCAGCCTTGGTGAAGTCTGGCTCTGCAAAGATGCCCTCCAATTCATCAAAGAACTGGTTAATCTCTGGCATCGGGCGACGGGTTGTCTCCTCTACTACACCGAGTGCTGAGAATCGAGTCATGTTGATTCTCTCACCAGGAACATAGAATTCCTCGTAAGCTTTCTCGCCAGTAGTATCACTCTTGAAGTAAACTACAGGATAGTTATCACTCTCGTAATCCATATCTGCAGCATACTTCTTTGCCTCTGGATCATTCTTGCACTCCACCTTCTTGAAGCCTTCTGCCTTTACGAAGTCATCGCAGATAGATGAGAAGGTAAGCATCTGCTCTTCACCCAGCTTTGGGAAGAATACCTCACCACCATTACCAAGGATACAAGCCAACATACAAATCTGACCAGACTCCTCAGGAGATACAAAATAGCGCTTCACATCAGATGGGGCTGCCAAAGGCTGCTTCTTCTGCAAACGATGAATCCATCCATCTGGCAAAGAACCATTAGAGAAAGCAACGTTAGCAAAACGAGCTGTTGTTACCTTGAAGTGCTCATTATAAGCCATCACCAGGTCTTCCATAATACGCTTGCTGGCACCCATGATATTAACTGGGTTAGCTGCCTTATCAGTAGAAACGCAGAAGAAATGCTTTGGTGGGAACACGCAAAGCAAATCCATCAGTTTCTTTGCCTTGATGTCGTTGTTCTCGATGAGCGCCTGAACACTATACTTATCTTTCTCTGAACGTACATGCTTATGGGCAGAGAAATTGGCAACAATGTCAAAGCCTTTCTCCTCACGGAAAATACGTTCGAAGATTGGATCTGCAAAGTTGAGGGTGTAACAACGGAACTCATCAGGTACATAAAGTCCTTCTGTGCTTCGCACATCACGAACCAATTCTGCCAATCCGTTCTCATTCAAGTCAACAACGACTACGCTCTGTGGTTCAAAGCGCAGTACAGCCTTAATGAATGAAGAACCGATAGAACCGGCTCCACCTATCACACACACTTTCTTGCCTTTGATTTCAGCAGAAAGCTTCTCCTTGTTTGCCTCTATATCCTGAGCAAACATACTTGTTTCACGATGGGTCACATACTGACCAATGAATTTACTGAGATTAAACATGATATATATGTTTATTGTTTTATTTACTTTTTAAATTAAATATTGTATGAGGGAACGGCCCACACCCATCACATCTATGAACTGCTTTGGGTAATCGGGTGTTGACATTGGTCAGAAGCGGCTGCCTACGCCGCCAGCCATGATTATGATTTGTATGTCGTTGTAATTATGTATCATTTTTGTTATTTTACCTCTGAGTCTCCTTAAAGGAAATGTTGTTTTCGAAAACCTACCCGTCCTTCCTTACCCTTAAGGAAGGCTCCACTTCTCATCTCGGTCTTCTCTCCTCAGGCGAGAAGAAGGAAACCGCCCTACTCGGTGCTCGGAACCGCTACGCTATAAGGTTGGCGGACCATCAAAGGTCTACGCCATATTGTGCGGGATGGGACCGCCTGGGCATGAACTATTACGGAAAGGCTACATCCCATTTACAAAGACGGCATTATAGCATACCGACAATACTGAAATTTTTGGTTGTATCATAATTATTGTATTTCCTCGTTTTTAAAATTATCGACATCTTCGATATTGTTAAAGTAACTATTTATTTTATTCAGATATGTTTGCAAAGAATCATTTGGGCTTCCAGCATTTACACGCCTATCTATTCTTTCTTTTATTATCTGAATATTTCCAAAGAAAGATTCATCAAATGAGGTTATTTTCATCACAAAAAGGTCTTTGCCTTTTACTTGTGAAATTTGAAGTTTCTGTGGATAACAAACTGTTAGAGCAATAAAGTAACCATACCAATAATTGTAGTCATTAATACTCGATGTAAATATTTCAGAAGGAAAAATCTTTTTCTTCTTAAAAGCCAACAAGCATGCATACAAAAAGACGTCTCCGTAAGCTGAGTTGTGTGAAAAATCAGCACTCTTAAGCCCATCAGGTACAGAAGGAAGCATCAAGTTCTTGCCCATTTCATTAATACGTTCCGACATTTCTTTCTGTCCTTCACTTACAGTTTTCACTTCGCTTTGTACTTGCCCTACTTTATCATTGACTAACTTTGAGATATTTTCCTCAATATGACTAAAACCATCCAATTGCTTCTTTATCTCAGAATTAATATCTTTGACATTTTCAAGCTGACCAGTCGAAGCATTTCCAGAGATTATTGAGTACACAATTGATACTACAGCTAAAACAATTGATGTAATAGTTGATGCAAATGATACGTTATCAAAAGCATATCTTGACACCCCATGAGGAAAGATCAAAATTCCAAACAAAATTATCAAACACGCAATAGCTATTGCATAATAAAGATGATGAATGGACACTTGTTTATCCTTTTTATTTTGTTCTTTAGATTCCATTTCAGTCCAAATTATTATTTAACCATTTAGAAACCTCATCAGACAAACCATACCATGCCGCAGGTGCCGACACTGCACCCACGAACAGTTTATCATTAGAATCAAGGACTTGCTTATACCTATCTCTCAGCTCAGTATGACTAGCATTGCTTTTCACGATAAACGCAGAATATCCTATCTTTGCCCAAGCATATTCTGACTTAATTAATTCTATTAGCTTATTGTATCTTTGACCAGGTTCAGCCAGGTCGTATGTCACTATATACGTTTGCATTGACATTTAAATTTAAAATTCATATCATTACTTTATCTAATTCTTGAAAAATCAAAATGGACTTATAAAATTTACTTTGAATATCATTAAAAGACATAGTACTCATAGAACCATGTGCAACATTATTTCTAGCTTTATTAATGTCCGACAAAGAGTGGGTACTCCTTTTCTCCTTATCCAAGGCTGTAACATTAGATTTAAATCGGGCACATTTTACCTCATCAAACATTTTAAGCACTTTTGTTATATTTTCATACGTCGCATTCAGACTCGCTTCTCTTACCTGTTTTGAAACGAAACGTTGCAACTTAGGAGAAAACGAATCATAGTAATCCGCAATGATTGTTTTATAGCAAATTTCAAAAGTTCCAGAAACCTTTATTAAGGCATACTGAGTAAGAAATCCTGTTATTGTATGCATACTACCATAACTATTGATAAGGCCACGAATTTTTAAAAGTTCTAATCGGCAATCATTTAAAACGGACTTCGCTCTAGAATTTTTCATAAATGCATACCATAAATATATTCCAAGGTTTTGTCTATACGTGTATGTATATGTTGAACTTGCATAGTACCTTGTGTAATACTTTCTCTAAATATCTCGTCTTTTAGAAGAGCCATTCTTTTGTCGGCAAGTTTTTCCCCGTCTTTAATTTGATACCCTCGTTTTAGGGCTATAGATGTTGCAATCATTAATGCATCATAAATCGTAGGATAAAATCTCTTACGTAATATTGTCAAATCTTTCTGCAAATTGAAAAAAGCTTCATCTCCTATTTTGTCATAAATAAAATCAATTGCCTGATTAAACTCATTATAACATGCCTGAACATATGTACTGTTATTCTTATTCTCACCCATTTCATCGTTCAGAAGTTTTTTTAGAATAATATGTTTATCTGTAGAATTATATACAGAAGGCTTGTTCATTGCAAAAAAGCGGAGTATAAATTCTAAATCCAACATTCTAGGATTCTCTTTTTCATCTGCAAATAGTTTACGCCATTTCTCGTTTTTATTCAGTTCAAATAACATAGAATTATATTTGCCCTGGTATACACAATTACGAACCTCTTGGTCTTTAAGAACCATTCCACTGGTATTTATACGCTCAAATATTTGAAACATACCAGAATCATTTGAAGGTTTCTTCTGCTCAAAAACAATGGCATGAATAGCATAAGTTCTAAGCCTTCGCTTATCAATGTCTGTAAGTTCTTTGAACGTTTTATTTCTCCAACGTTTATTTATTATATCAGAATCAGAAAGTCTAAAAACGCTTTCGTCACCATGCCATATACCCTCCTCTATATAATCATATAAGGTCCTAATACGTTGATAACCATCTATTATAAGTCGTTTACCAGAAACAGTATTAGCTAAAAATATGCTTGGCACAGGTAATCCTAAAAGCAAAGACTCTATGAATCGACTTGCAATTTTTTTAGTCCATACATATTTTCTCTGGAGTTCAGGCTTTTCAATATCTCCATCTTGATATTGCATCACCAATTCTCTTACAGAAGGGTCTGTTCCAAACGAAGTAATATTAAACAAATCATCATTGGAATATTCTTCGTTCACTTCCTCCTCAATGATATCAAAATTATTATTTTCTTCCATAATTGATTTTTTTATGAACAAAATTATACTTATAAAACACACAGTATATCACCAATACAGCGTACCCACTATATTACAAGTAGTTACACCTATCAGTTTTTTGAAAATCGTTATTGAGAAACTTTTAAGTACCTCCCCACGCCTTCGGCGCAGGGAGGTGAGCGGTACGTTACTTACTCTTCTTGCTTTTCTTTGCCTTCTTTGAAGGCTTGGCGGTTCCTATCTCGCCCTTTTCCTGCATGTGCTTGAGGAGACCTTCGAAGTCGCCATTCTCGAAAAAGACTTTCTCGTCTTCGGGAACACCGGTTACCTTCAGAGGTACAAAACCTAGGGTTTCATCATGCACCTGCACATTGCCTTCGACAATGGCTTTGGCTAATGACATACCCAGCTCCTCTCCTAATGGTAGGAAAGTGCCTCGCTCCGCAGGTGACTCATGGTCTTCGATAGGATCGCATGGAGCATAACCGATTCGCTCGTCTGGACTCATAATGTAACACTCTACATGGTTGCCGTCCCATATTGGGGTATCGAGGTTCCAAGAGAAGTTGTAGGTTACTCCTTCTGGAGTACGGACTTTCTTTTCTTTGGTGAAACCTGAATAGAGACGAACTCGGTTTCCCTTGCGAAGATTCGTATCGGGAAACTCATAGAGACGGGCCTGGCTATAAATAGGGAAGCCTTCCGCATTGTAGAGATAACGTACGAGCATGAGTCCTTCGAGGTCGCAACGTGCCGCTGCTTCCAATTCGACGTACTCATCCTGTTGGCCTCTGTTGTAAAGACCAGTGATTCTTAAATTAATCATAACTTGATTGAGTATTATAAAATGTAGAAGCAGTACGATTGTTTGGATTGTAAAGCGACAATCGTAAAACGCTTATTTTTCTTTGCTTAAGATGGGCGGGTAACCCGCCGTAGTATTGTTCCTCATTGCAGTATCGCTCTGCACTTGTCGCCACTCGAATGAGGAATAATGTATTTATAAACCGAGACTTGGCTTATGGCTAAACATTACAGCGCACAAAATGATTCTGCTTCCTTACCGGTTCTGCGGCGATAGTCATCACGCATACGCTTTTCCATTTGTGCTATGTATTCTGCCTTCCGCTCCCTAGAAGCCTTGAAGCGACGCATAAAATCTGCTTTTTTTTCTTCTATGTTCATAACGTCGTATTCTTCTTAGTAAGTATCTAACCTGTCATTTTATTTAACTGCATAATGAGCCAAAAAATCCTTAGGGGTCAAGACTTGCAATTCCGAAAAAGGAAAATCCTTAACGTTTCTGGTAACAATACAATCCACACCTATTGCCTTAGCAGAAAAATATTGCAATGCATCTTCAAAGTCCTTAGCCTGCAAAGTTACTGCGGACTTTACAGCATTCGAATCGACAGATGCTATTTCGGCAAATTCAAACAAACTTGCAAGTACTGCATATATCGCTTCACCAGGGAACTTCTTTCTGCCTATATACGCCATATTAGCACAAGTTAAAGAAGATACATACAATGAACATCCTTGATTATATCCATAAGCCAAGATGGCTTCAGCATCATCACTAAAGCCTTCTCGATCCAGATAATAATCAAGAACCACATTCGTATCTAAAAATACCTTCTTCATTACTTGCTCAATATATAGTTTAATCTTTCATCCTCACTATCTTCCACACCAGCTAATACTCCTCGCATCTTTTTCAAATGCAAAGGCAACTGATACCGAGATGCTTTCGAATGCGGCTTAGCAAACTTAAACTCCTCTATAAAGAAACGAAAAGACTTCTTCACAACATCTGCTACATCCAAATTGTTTACATGAGCAAAATTTTCTATGTCGTGATATGTATTATTATCTATTGTAATTGTATTCATAATTGTATCTCCTTTTTTTGACTGCAAATATATGGTTTTTATATGAAACTACCAAATTTTTAAAGGATTTTTTGTTTCAAGTCCAAATCCCACGCAGATTCATTCGAGAATTTTCCTCTCGAATCGTCTTTTCATCAGATGAACCTTGCTGCAATGAGACTTGAAGCTCTGCAACACGAGATTGCATATGCTTCAGTTCTGCATGCATGGACGGTATCAAACTCTTAATATCAGTATTCATAATATGAAAGGTAATATATTATATAGGTACCGCCATACGGGCTAATGGTGATTTACCGTTCCATACTCCATCCTCAAAATCATTTACCATACAAACACTATATTTCTTGTCTATAGAAGCAAGTGTTGAATCTTTAGTAATACTCTTGAAGGGACAATCTATTATTACTTGAAATGGAGGTATCATATTTCTATTAGACAAAACTTAAACATATATAAACGACTGGGGAACTTTAAAGTTAGCAATAACCGTTGTTGGATCAACAGCCTCCTTGTACTGCTTACATTCCTTTATCTTGAGGGCCACGCCTTTATCTTTTCCTGTATAATACTGTTGGAAGAAAGACTTGGTTACACCAGAGTATTCTTTCGTTTGATTCCAAATATTCGCAGGGGTATCACAGATAATCTCTGCTATCTTGAACTCGCCTACAATCTTGCTGATAGGACGGCTGGCGTAGATATATACGGTATCCACCTTTTGCTTGAAGAGAACCTTGCGGTACTCATATTGCTTTTCCCCAGAAAAGATTTTCTCAACAAACTCTGGCTTAATCGATAATATAACGTTCATCTATTTCTCCTAATTCCAATAGTTTATCAAATTGAGCATCGGTCAACTTGAAGAATCCCCAATACTCAGGGTTCAAGCCAACCTGCTCTTTCATCACTTTATTGATTACTTTCTTAGTGAAAGCTATGTTATACAACATCTTGATGACAATGAAACAATTCCTTGTTCTATACCATCGTCTCAATTCATATTCCTTAAATACCGAATAACGATTGGTATAATTCACAAAAGCATCTTCATTTTCAAAGTCTTTGAAGGTCTTGACCTCACTAACTGTACAAACAGATGTACAAACACTGCGATACTTGGCTGGACCTTGGAAATCACTAGTCCTATAAATGACAAGTTTGTCGCCTGTTTTCAAATATCTAGTACCTTTCATCCAGCAAAGGTATATCTTATAGATGCTGTTAGTCTCAGAAACATCCTGTATAAGATCATACTTCTGTTCGTTTTTCAAAATGGAATCCGGAAAAAGCTGTGTATGGTATTCTGGAACTATAGAAAGAACATACTTATTAAAACCCGCTTTTCTAACAAAAGGATAGTCGAGTTTTAAATCACCTATATGGTTTCTCATATTCTTTATCAATACATATTCCGAATTACCGTCCTCATGAGGCTTGTCCGCCTCATGTAAGAATCCAAACTTCTCAAACATACGAATCAAGCCTTGTAACTCATCTGTAGGGAACATGGTGACATAGACTTCTTCCACATCCTCGGCTATAGCCAAATCCATGATTTTCTTCATGAAACGCTCGCCACGTGTGGTATGACGATTGTCATTGTCCACCTTGAATGTGCCGACCTTCAAGCGTTTCCTTGCAGGTTGCACAGGTACCATATCTGATAGTTCCTCTTCCTCTATCTTCAAATAAAGAAAGTCTTTCAGTTCTCTATTAATATAATAGGTGTAGGCTGTTGCACCTGCAGCTTCCTTTTTATGATACCACTCATCAAACTCGGGATAACTCGACCTCAAAGAATCAAAGAATGAATCTTTGAGATTGATGTCTGAAAATCGCTCTAATTGCAAATCCATAATCCAACTTTTATGATTGAAAATTATCTTTTATACTACTAGAAGAATCATCATGTATATTTTGTTTCGCCTGACTAGCATTTGGCGCTATCACGTTGTTGCCACCATTAACATTGAACATAACGTGCGGGTCTTGACACTCCTTGATCTGGTCTATCAGGTCATGGTATTCCTTAGGCATCATCTTTCGGAGCAAACAATGTACACGAGAGATGTCTGCATAATGATTCTCATTCATGAACTCTTGTGCCTTACGTATCATATGAATATATATTTCTCTCATGTTTTCGGGAATATAAGTTACTTGCCCAAGTAATATAATATACTTGGCAAAGTAATATAATATACTTGCTCAAGTAATATAATATACTTTTTGAGGGCTATTTCATCGATTTGACTGGCGGATAGCCTTTTTTCTTGCATCCCATGCATTGTTGATGTAGAGGCGGAGGTTATCTACTCCCTTGCCTGTCTTCACATTCGTGAGGAATGGAAGGAGGAGATGGATGAAATCTTTCTTGGCGATAAGGTCGGCATCTATCGCCTCCTCGTTCTGGCACATCGTGGCTACTACCTCGCCCACTTCCTTTGCTTTCTTGCAAGCGGTGAGGAGAGAGATGTAACCTCGGAGAGATTTCACCTTATTAATATATATAGCGAGACGCTGCTCATCTTCATTAGGTGCATCGGTGGATTCGCCTTCTGAATGGAGCTTTTGGTCTGCGAATTGGTCGCCATAGAAGTTTTGTACGGCTTCTGTGGCATTGGGGAGGATTTGGTTGTTGCCTCCGTATATGTTGAAAGTCACGTTAGACTTGCTGTTTTCTTCCATTTCTAGTAGGGATATTTAATGGTTGTTCAACGAATATTCAATGGTTATTCAACGCTATTCCATAAAGTTGATTTCGCCTCTCATTTTTTATACCTTTGCATCAGTTAAACGAAGAACGAAGAGTGAAGAGTGAAGAATTCATTACCCCGGGCATTCGACATTCTGAGTTTTGAGTGAGACATAGGTAACATTAGTATTAACATTTTAAAAGAAAGGATTAATTATGATTGAGTATTCTGTATTTTTGATGACCAACTACCTCAAGCCTGAGGACGGGGCTAAGGCTTATGCCAAGAACCAAGTTCGTGAAATCTGGGACTTGAACAAGTTTTGCAAGCACATTGCTTCACACAACGCTGGCTACAGCCGCGGTATGGTGAAAGCTATCCTGTCGGACATGTGCGACTGCATTGTAGAGCAACTGCTCAACGGCAACAAGATTAAACTCGGTGAGTTTGGTGTCTTTAGCATCTCCATCAACTGTGAGGGTGCGGAGTCGCTGGAGAAGTTTACCGAGGAAAACATCAAGTCGGTGAACATCAAGTTCAACCCTGGTGTGGACTTTGAGAATCTTGTTGATAAAGCTGAGTTCAAGCTCGTGGCAAGCCGTGCTGGTCAAGCTGCCTTGCTCAAGGCTGAAAAGGCGAACGAGACTACCGTTGACCTGGAGGCTGCGAAGAAGAAGCCTACCAAGGACGACAAGAGTGACAACAAGCCATCGGGTGATGGTGGTGATACACCAAACCCTGGCGGTGGAAGCAGTACCGACTCTGGCACCGACGGTGGCGGTGATGGCCTGGAGTAGGATTCTCCCTGTGACTGCATCCTGCATAGTGCAGGGTGTGGTCACCCCTTCAAACTTATGTTTCACTTTTAAACACATTTCTGATTATGAAGAATTTTAATGATGGTTCCAAGAAAATTTCTTGGGTTTCAATTTTGAATGCTGCTGTTCAAGCTTTGATTGCAGCTCTTACTGCACTGGGAGTAAGCTCGTGCGCAAATGCCTTATAGCAATGTTAAATGTTAAGTGTTGAATGTTAAATTATGATTTATGAGACAAAGTCAATATATGTCGGCTAACGACATTAAATATCTGGTTTTGCATTGCTCGGCTAGCCGATGCAATCAGGACTATAGTGTGGAACAGCTGCGCCGTGACCATAAGGCGCGTGGGTTTTATGACATCGGCTATCATTTCTACATCCGTAAGGATGGTACGATGACGCAGCACCGGATGCTGTTGGAGGTTGGTGCTCATGCCAGACCTTATAATAGATGCTCTATCGGCATCTGCTATGAGGGAGGGCTCGATGAGCAAGGCAAGCCTTGCAACACCATGACCACTGAGCAGGAAACGAGACTCATTGACCTTTTCAGGAATCTGAAGATTCTCTTTCCGAAAGCGAAGATTGTGGGGCATCGGGATTTGCCGGGGACTACTCCCAAAGAGTGTCCGTGTCTGGATGCGGGCAGCTGGGCTGCTCATCATCATCTCGATTAATACTCTGTTACTGGCGAGGTACTTTTCCTCGTCAGTACCACTTGCTTAATATCTGACATTTCCATATACTCTATTCGATTTTTTGCAAGTATGCTTTAGGAATATATCCAGTCGTAACAGCACACAACCCCTTGATACTCACATAAAGTTTATGATCTTTTTTGATACGGACGACATAGCCTTCCGCTCCTTTCAAAGGACCTTCAATGACTCGGAACTTGTCGCCTTTGGTAAACTTGGGATTATACTCATCGTAAAAATCCAGTCCTTCAACACCAGAAGTTGCTACAATATTGAAGATTTTCACTTCACGTTCTGAAATTTTAGAAGGTTCTTTCAAGTTCTCAGAATTTTTGCCACGATAGAGCATCACTTTATTGAGAAATTTGCGTTCAATCTCTTCGGCTTCTGTTCTCGTAGTACGGAAAAGAATGAGAGATGGCATAATAGGAACTTCCTTCACCAGACTCTTTTTCTTATTCTTGTCCCAATATTCTTGTTTCACATCATAAATATGCTCTATCCCTTTGGCAACGAAATATGCCTTGATAGGCTTTCCTTTCCCAAAAAATATCTTGAATGCGTACCAACTCTCCTCGTTGTCTGGTTGTATCATTGTTTATTTTTTTCTATTTTGATCAGGGTGTACTTCTCATTCCCCCGTGTCGTGAAATCATGTTTCAAAACACTTGGCAAGAAAGGGTTGGTTAGTCTATTTCCAATAACGGAAACCTCTAATCACAGACGTACTCCTGATCCAAGAGCATGATAGTCTGCAACCCTTGGAATGATTAGCTGTCCGATTCCTTTGTCCTCAAAATCCTTCCCTCAATCACTCCCGTTCTTCTGAATCTCTATATAAGAGACACAGAAAACCGAAAAACATTCTTTCAATCAACGACTTAGAAGATTGTGTACGAGAAGAATGCTGAAAAAATGTAGAATTTCGTAGAATGATATTAATTTTTTAACACGCATAATTTGCTTGTTTCCAACAATTTTCGTAATTTTGCGGTAAGATTCTGTGTCTCTTATATAAAGATTCAGAAAAATTGGTTCATTTTGGTTCATTTTACATAATCCCTCTTTTTATTCTTTTTTGTGGCTTATAGGGCTGCCAGTATCTTGGCGTTGGCATCATCTACTTCTGAGCTTTTGATGGAACGGAGATAGATTTGTGTGGTGGTTTCGGAATGATGTCCCAATGCCTCGCTGATGACAGAGATAGAGATATGATTATCTCTTGCCGTCGTTGCCCAGGAATGACGGGCAACATAGAGGGTAAGCTTGCCCTTGATGCCTATCGTAGCTCCAAACTTTCTGAGGTGGTAGGAGATACGCGCTTCCGCATTGTGATAAAGGCGTGCCTCATCCTGCTTTTTGTCAATAGTTTTATCCTGTCTTTTGTTTCCATCATCAACAAGGAAAGGAAAGAGATAAGATGAGGAGGCGGTCTGCACCTGATACTTTTCCAACAACTCCTGCATCTCCTTCTCCCATCGAATGGTGAGACGCTGTCCTGTCTTTCTTCTTGTATAATGAAGATAACCGTCCTTGAGGTCAGATTTGCGGAGATGAGCCAGGTCGATGAAAGAGATACCCCGCAGATAGAAACTCATCAGGAATGTATCTCTTGCCATCTCTTCCTTGGGAGTGAGATCCTTGACAGATTGCAGACTCTTAATCTGGCTGACATTCTCTGTAGGTATGGCTCTCTTGCGGGTTGGGGCTATACCGGTATAGACATCCGAGAAGGGATGCTGCTGTGGCGTCAGTCCCTTTGCCACAGCTTTGTTGTAGGTGGCACGGAGGATGCGGAGATAGAAGGAGCTGGTGTTTTTGCATACCTCCGCCGTATGATGCAGGTACGCCTCATACGAGCGCATCACTTCTGCATCTATCTCTTTTAGGGCAATATCCTTGTTGTCACGGTATCGCTTAAAGCTGTTGAGGGATGCCTTGTAATGCAGCGAGGTGCGGTATTGCCCGTTCTTCAGCAACAGGGCGATGAGGAGGTTCATGAACTGGAATAAAGACTCTGATGTTTTCTTGTTTCTTGACATAACGATTGTGTATTTATGAAGTTTATTAATATATGATAGAGGCACCTCTGTCTCTATTCAAGAAACAAATATCAAGCAAATAAAACAGTTAAACTTTGTTGCTTTTCCATTCTATTGTGGCAGTTGACCCAATTTCATTGTGGCAGTTGACCCAATTTCGTTGTGGCAGTTGGCGCATTTTCGTTGTGACAGTTGGCGCATTTTCATTGTGGCAGTTGGCGAATATTTCCTATAATTGTCAGTATTTGCACAATACAACGATTGATGGCGCAAAATTACAAAATCGCCTCTATCGTATAGAGGTAATCATTATTACAAAAAAAACTCCGAAGAACCAAGATTGATTCTTCGGAGTTTTTTGTACACCCTTAGGGATTCGAACCCTAGACCCACTGATTAAGAGTCAGTTGCTCTACCAACTGAGCTAAGGGTGCCTCTGCTAAAAGCTTTGTTTTCAAAAGCGAGTGCAAAGATAATACATTTTTCTGAAACCACCAAATTTTTATGGATATTTTTTGATAAAAACTTTCATTTTATCCATTATGGTTGGTTGATGAAAGCTTTATTCCTTCAGCCAACCACCTATCAGACTGATGATTTCCTGTCTTGTAGGCTCTGGGAACAACAAGATGCGAGTTTTGTGCGAACCGCCATGACACATATAAACATGCAGGTTCTTCTTGTTCTTGGTGAAAGGCAAGCCATAAATGCCCGAAGCTCCCCAAGGATCGATATCGCCATAAATATAAACCATCTTCGGATCATTCTTGGTCAGGAACTCTACCGTATGATTATAGAGTGCTGGCGAGAACTTCACGTTTTCTGCCCCCTTTGGCACCATCAGTTTCTTCAGATAGCCCTTAGCTGTCTTGATACTGAGATATTTCTTGAATGGTTTGGTATAATAGCCGTAATAACCCAACTCCCGGGCTGCCTGCACATCAAACGAGGCTGTGGCATTATAATTGGTGAAATAGTCAGGCTCACACATATTAATCCAGTAATCAAACACCGTCTTGTCATCTGCCTCTCTTGCAGGAATCTTGTTGATGTCTTCTCCCCACTGCCAGAAAGCAAAGGCGTATTCGAATACAGAGTAATCAAAAATCTCTGCCAGCGGAGCATTGAATACATATTTCTTATCGTTGCAATATTTCTCGAACATTGGCAGCAACGCAGCCTTTCGCTTGAAGAGGAGCAACTGGAAATCGAGCACCTTCTGTCGGTTTTCCTTGGTTGATACCTGATATTGCAGGAACTTCTCATGTCGTCCATCCTCCACGCCCTTGTTGAGCGGAGCTACGTATGGTACAGAAATATCTACATCATCAGGGAAGTAAGAACGGTAGAACATCGTAGTCTGTCCGCCCTTGCTGATGCCGGTAGCAATCCATTTTCCCTTGTACATCGCATGCAGGGTCTGGTTTACATGATGCAGATCATAAAGCGAATTCTCAACGGTAAGATAATCCCAGTTGCAAGGACTAGGCATCGACTTGTCGAAATAACGGTACTCTACGGTAATCATATTCGTATCGAAGAGTTTGGAAAGTTCTTCAATATATCCTTCACGCAGCGCATAGTTGGCATTATATCCTTCTGTCACGAGCACGGTAGGACGGTCGAATCCTCTATGGCAGAGCACCACCCTCTGTTCGAAATAGCCCTTGGATGCATCCTTGGCATCAAGCTGCTGCTTGATAAAGAACACATACTTTTCTGGGAAATGCGTACTTTTCAGCGTTTCCACGTTACTTACTCCAGGCAATGCAGCCAGTTGCTTACCAGCCACGCCCAGTTCTGCCGCCAGCATCTGCAATGGCAGGATGAAGAGCAGCAGCATCAATTTCAAAAATCTCAGTTTCATCTGATTCTCTCTTTTTATTTATTATATTCTAAAATTCAAGATTGCAAAATACATTCTATATGTTTTCTAAAATCAGAACAAGAATCCTGCGTTGATATAGAATCCTACATTCTTACCCAAGCTAGAATAATTAGCCTGAATGCTTACCGGACCCAATACGAAATCATAGGATGCTCTCAAGGCTCCTCCCCACAAATCATCACCGATGAGAATATGGGAAAACTTGCGGGCTTCCTTGCCATACTCTCCCAGAGCGGTAAGATAGAACTTTCCTTTCACCCGATAGCGGAAACCTAGCTGACCAGTCACCACATTGCGCTCCAGCAGATGAACATGCTGCGCACTCTCCCATGCCACTTGCCAAGGCAGATAGTAACCGTCAGCTACTCCACCTGCATAATTCTGATAAATGGCAGGTACGGAACTTCCAAACAAGAAGCGGCTCTTGAGCTTAGGAAGCAGATAGAATCTGGAATTGAGACGTACGGCACATTCTCCTTGAAAAACAGCTTCACCAAAAGGATTACCATCAGCATAATGTATTCCGTCATCCGTATGCAGAATGCCCTGAACCTGAATGCGGCTGCCACGGGTCGGGAAATAGCGGCGGTCGTAAGTATCCATCACAACAGATGCAAAGTAGTTCAGGAAATGGTCTGACGAACGTGTCTGGATGCTTCCGTCGCGTTCGAACATATCAGAATGATAATGATAATAATCAAACTGCACTCCCGATTTCAATCTGAAATTACCGATATCGCGGGTATAGAATCCAGCGAAAGAATGCGAAAGAAACTCCAGGGCATCCAACTTATGCTTGTCCGCATAAAGGTCGAAATCATAATGAGCCATACGATAGGAAATGCCAATTTTCGCTCCGAAAAGGTTGCCATAGGCATATTTCATTTCCAGATAGGGATTACTGGAAATGCGTCCTGTAAAGGCATAGTGATGACGGGTAGAAAACTGCTGGTTATTGGATATCTGAGCAATGACGCTCGCCAAATCCTGCGTATCAAAACGTGCACCTACACTGATTCTTCTGGATTCGTTGGGTTCCAGCATGAATACCAGGTCATAAGGTTCCTCGTTAGACTGTCTGTATTCTACACGCGAAAAGATATTCAGTCCCCTGAGCATGGCAAGTGTGCCATCTATCTCCCCAGGACTGACTTCCGAATTCTCCCTTAAAGCAATTTTCTTTCTAATCCACTTTTCCTCCTCTCCGCTGATGCCTTCTATCCGGATGCTTCCTATATGATAAGCTTCCGTCTGAGAAGGTTTCGGCAGTTTGAGGCGTTTATCCTGTAATGTATCATCAGAGGCCACAGAATCACAAGCATCAGCATAGATATACTTTCTCAGAGCCATCAGCTCATCCCATTTCTGGCGGGCAGCCTGTTCTCCCCGCTGTATCATGGTATCAATGGCTTCAGATTGGAAACTGGCTGCCGAATAACCTTTCAGAGAAGGATTGATATAAAGATCGGCTTCAGCCATATTCTTCCTGTATTTGTTCTGCCCCATCATACTTATGAGCTGTTCTACAACAGAAGAAGCCGATTTCAACTCTTCCTTCTTCTTCCAGCCGGTACTCAAATCTACACAGATAATCACATCCGCTCCCATTTCCTTTGCCACATCAACCGGCAGATTGTTCAAGGCGCCGCCATCCACCAGCATCTTCCCTTTCCATTCTACCGGAGCAAACACGCCCGGTATCGACATGCTGGCACGCATCGCCAATGGCAACGAGCCCGATGAAAACACCACCTCCTTGCCTTCTACCAGATCTACCGCCACGCAACGGTAAGGAATAGGTAGGTTGGAGAAATCATCCACCTGATGATACCCCACGGTAAGTTTAGAGAAAAGGTTAAAGATATTCTGCCCCTTCACATAACCGGTTGGCAACGAGACCTTCCTCTCTTTGGAAAGAGGAATATGAACGATATATTTCTCCCTTTCTTCTTTGGAAAGAAAAGTCTCCGATTCACGTTTCACCTGATCGCTCAAAAGGAAAAGCCAGTTCTGGTTACGGTAGAGGCTATCGATATCCGCAGCATCGTAGCCGATGGCATAGAGTCCGCCCACGATGGCACCGATACTGGTTCCGGCAATATAATCTACAGGAATATCAGCCTCTTCCAGCACCTTGAGCACACCTACTTCAGCCGCGCCCTTGGCACCACCTCCACCCAACACGAGCCCCACCTTTTTGCGTGGCTGCTGGGCTTGCAGAGGAGTATGAGCAAAGAAGCAGCAGAATAAAACCAAAAAACATAATATCTTATCTCGATGTACCATCATATTGCTCCTTGTTTAAATGAATAACTGGCACGGCAAAGATACGAAGAAAGATTGGAACTCGCAAGAAAATCTGAAAGAAAATGGCTGAGGACACTGAAATTTAAAGGATTATGCGAAGCAATCCAGATACTGCAAAAATCAGAGATAACAAAAAGATTCGCCACCTTTTTTATATTATCCCCCATTTTTCTTGCAAAATCAAAATATTCATCGTATCTTTGCAAATAGAATTTGTAGTAAGGCGAATAGCTCGCAAAAAGCTATCCTGAAAACATAGGAGATTAGATTATGACAGAAATGAACGATAGAAGATTGCCCGTAGGTATCCAGTCTTTTGAAAAAATTAGAAAGGAAGGATACCTATATGTTGACAAGACAGATATCATCTGGCAACTTGCCAACAGAAATAAAACGTATAATTACCTAAGCCGCCCACGCCGCTTTGGCAAGTCGATTCTCGTGGATACACTCCAGGCTTACTTCGAGGGGAAAAAGGAACTCTTCGAAGGATTGAAGGTGATGAAGCTAGAGAAAGACTGGACCTGCTATCCCGTAATTCGACTCGACATGAGTTGCGGAGGAGCTACCCCCGAAGAACTCAACTCCTATCTCGACGATGCCTTCTATAAACTTGAACAGAAGTATGAAGTTGCGGTACGTCCGGAGGTTTCCCTTGCCGTACGTTTCCAGAACATCATCGAAACGATGTTTCAAAAGACCGGGAAACAGGCGGTTATCCTCATCGATGAGTATGATTCTCCATTGCAGCACTCCTGGAAGACTCCTCAGCATGATGCCTGCACAGCCATCTACAAGTCCGTGTTTGCCGTCTTGAAAAAAGAAGACGAACACGAGCGTTTCGTCTTCATCACGGGCATCACCAAGTTTACACAGATCTCCCTCTTCTCCGTGCTCAACAACCTGAGCAACATCAGTTTTGATGCACCCTACGCCACCATCTGCGGTATTTCAAAGCAGGAAGCTGCAGAAAACTTCATACCTGAGATTGAGGCAATGGGAGAAGAAAATGGATGGACTCCAGAGGAGACTCTGAAGCAGCTCACGGCGTTTTACGACGGATATCATTTCTGCCGCAAAAATATGGTGGATATTTTCAATCCGTTCAGCCTCATCAACGCCTTATCGGATAGGGAATTGAGAAATTACTGGGCTTCATCTGGCGCCACTTCCCTATTACCAAAATTTGTGGATAATATGGAGATGAGGATGGAATACTTTGACCATTGCTTCATCGAGGGCGATACCCTGGAAACATCGGATGTAGTGAATGGCGGAGCCGAGCTCTTCCTCTATCAGTCGGGTTATCTCACCATCAAGGGTTACGACGATGGCGTTTACATCCTGGGCTTCCCTAACTTTGAAGTTCGCAAGGCATTATACCGGGTAGTGGTTCCTGCCTTGACCGCAGAAAAAACGACACATGGAGGTTGGCGGGTGAAGAGTGGTGAAGAGCGGGTGAAGAGTTGCTGATGACTCTTCACCTCCCGAAATGCCGATAAACACAGGGGATTTGGGAGGAAAGGTGAAGAGTGAAGAGATTTTTGCAGAATGCTAAACATAAATCATATTAATAGGATTGGGAAATCTGCTTTCCCTATCTGAGATGACTGTCTTATAGGAACAGCTGACTGTTCCCTATTCCGCTAGTCGGCTGTTCGCCCCAAACAGCCTACTGGCCATACGCAAACAGCACACTTATCTTTCGGAGATAAATATCAGAACATCGGAGATTTATCTGCCAAAAACAGCCATATCAAAACAAAAACGAAATGAAACTTCCCTGAAAT
>ERZ779855.278-NODE-278-length-45786-cov-288.368612_pt1 | contig 45786 bp, 48 predicted proteins | sample MGYA00511370_ERZ779855 | MGnify/ENA primary metagenome ERZ779855 (study PRJEB29588, sample SAMEA1967319) | human gut metagenome | biome: human gut; feature: human-associated habitat; material: faeces | place: Denmark | collected 2008/2010 ...
GAGCATCAAATTGCTCCATAATCGAAAAAATTCCCCCAAAAGGAGTGAGTTTCTCTGATTTAATTTGTATCTTTGCCATGTCATATTAGAGTTTTGCTTGTCTTCTTTTCGCAACACTAAGGTAAGTGAAAATTCTGACATGGCAAAATCCTGGGCAACTTTTTGTTGCTCAGGCACTTATAAATAATGTTAAACTATAGTGTTGCGGAATTAAGGGTTAACAAAAGTTTGCAGATATAAAGATTTTTACCTCTTTATTTTTCCAAGTGCAAATATAATAGTAGGGGCAAAAGCTTTATATGACGTCCCGAACCTCAGGCTTTGCTTCTCAATCCATCCTTGAACTGGCTATGGAATTCTGCCACGTAAACCGGACTATGCACTTTTTGTATATTCGTAAAAAGAATATATATTTGCGCATCAAAATAAAACGATCATGGACAAGAGCATACATTCACATTTATATCATCAAGTCATAGGACGCTTGCGCGGTAAGCGTGAGAAATTGGGGGTTACGCAGATTCAACTCGCTGAATTACTGAAAGTTAATCAAACTTTTGTGAGCCGGATTGAAACTTGCGACCGTCGCTTGGATCTCATAGAACTTCGACAGATTTGCCAAGTTCTGGGTATCTCATTCGTAGACTTTGTTGCCGAAGTCGAAAGGGATATACTGAGCAAGGAAGAAAAGTGAATGATTAAAATAAGCTAAAAAAAAGAACTATGGGTATATTAAGTAATATGCACAAGAGTTCGAGATAGGTTCAAAATAGCTACAGAATTATGTGGTCACTGATTATGACCTGGTATAAAAATATGGGCTATAAAATAATGAATAAAAAGTCAACTTAATCGCTTTGGGGCTCTATACTGTTAAAAGATAGTAGTTCACAAGTGAATTTGCTTGTCAAGGAAAAAAGTTGGAATATAAAATGAAAAAAGAAAGATATAACGTACTCGATTTGTTTTGCGGAGCTGGAGGACTCTCTAGGGGATTCATTGATGCCGGATTCGCAGTAAAGTTAGGTGTCGATTTTGATGATATGGCATTGAAAACTTTTGCGAATAATCATGAAGGAGCCGTTGCGATGAAACTTGACCTTTTTGATTTGAGCAATGTTGACAAAATAAAAGCTTTTTTTGACGAAAAAAAATATTCTCCCGACGTGCTTGTTGGCGGTCCACCTTGTCAGGGCTTTTCCCTAGCCGGACCGCGTCAAATAGATGATTCAAGAAATGTTCTTTATCGTGCAATGGTAAAAACAGCCAAGGATTTAAAACCTAAAGTGGTTGTTCTTGAAAATGTACCAGGCATGATTCAGTTACATGGCGGTCTTGTAAAAGATAAAATTATACGTGATTTTACAGAGTTAGGATATACAATGGGAGAGCCACAGATACTTTACGCACCGGATTATGGTATTCCTCAGATACGCAAACGTGTTGTATTTGTTGGCTTATTACATTCACCAAACGAATACATTTATCCAAAACCTATTTTAACTCCTGACAAGTATATTACTTGCGAACAGGCTATAGGTGATTTGCCTGCTTTGATAGATATTGTCGGTGATAAGGTTCAAAATTACCCGATAGAAGCGCAAAGTGATTATCAGAAACAAATGCGTAATGGCTCTGACAAAATATACAATCACGAGGGAACGATACATGACCCAAAAACAAAAAAGTTTATCGCTATGGTTCCTGAGGGTAAAAATTATAAGTCTTTGCCTCCTCAATATGCTGGGATATATAAGTATCATGAAGCATTAACGAGATATCATAGCCAAAAGCCTTCGCCAACAATAAATACTGGTCACAGGTCTCATTTTCATTATAAATGGAATCGGATCCCAACAGTTAGAGAAAGTGCTAGGCTACAGTCTTTTACAGACGACTTTATTTTTTATGGTAATAAGACGCAGCAGTATAGGCAAGTAGGAAATGCTGTTCCTCCATTACTAGGTAAAGCAATTGCAATAGAAATAAAAAAATGGTTAGATAAAAATGAAGCTAAATAAAAAAATAAAAATGTTGGATCTCTTCGCTGGTTGCGGAGGATTGACTGACGGCTTCATGCAAACTAAATGTTTTGATGATATAGCCGCTGTAGAGTGGAAAGAGCCGCAAGTAAGAACTCTGAGACATCGCCTTAAAACAAAATGGGGAGAAAACGATGCAGATGAAAGAGTTTTACATTACGATGTCCAAAAAGAAACAGAACTATTTAATGGATGGTCTGATGATCCTGATTATGGTAGTAGTAAGGGGTTGGATTATTATGTGAAAAAAGCAAGCGGAATCGATATTATTATCGGAGGACCACCATGTCAGGCGTATTCTGTGGCCGGGCGTGTCCGCGATGAAAACGGAATGGCGGATGATTATAGAAATTTCTTGTTTGAACATTACCTGTCTATTGTAGATCGGTATCAACCCGATTTGTTTATTTTCGAAAATGTACCAGGTATATTAAGTGCTGCGCCTCATGGAAAGAAAGTTTCTGAAATCATACCAAAAGAGTTCTCTCGGAAAGGATATGAAATAACTCGTGATTTGAAGGTGGCTGTAGTAAATGCAGCAGATTATAATGTCCCACAAAACAGGAAACGTGTGATTCTTGTTGGTGTGCGTAGAAAATCATTCGAAGGTATTGACATTCAAAAAATGTTGGAAGAGTTCTATTTTCAGATATTGCCCTCACACAAGGGAAAGAAAAAAAAGACAGTCAAAGATGCTATTGGTGGTCTTCCAAAACTTGAACCGTATTGGGATGCTGAGCACCACGCAAAACGTGAATCTCACAGTGTACCTACTTGTAGTTTGACATGGCACGTACCGCGATATAATAATCTGCGTGATATGGGGACATTCAAGCTTCTTGCGGAAGATTTAGAATCAGGTAAGAAGGAGTATGATAGTAAAAAAATTGCTGAATTGTATGAACAAAAAGTAGGCTCTAAGTCGCCGATACATCGATATCATGTACTGAATCCTGATGAGCCTAGTACGACTATCATCGCTCATCTGCATAAAGATGGTAATCGTTTTATTCATTATGATTCCAAACAAGCAAGAACTATTACTCCGAGGGAAGCTGGGTTATTACAAAGCTTTGATAAAGATTTTGAGTTCTTGGGATCAAGAGGTAACGTATACGAGATGATCGGCAATGCCGTTCCGCCACAGTTGGCTAAAGCATTGGCAGAATCTATCGTAGAATTATTACTTAAATATAAATCAGATAAGTATGCCTAGATATTTGTTCAGTAATGATCAACGGATTTCGGTATTAGCTGATAGGATTCAATGGGTTGCAGACTATGTGTTATCAGGGAAAAAACTGAAGGATATTCCTGATAAGTCAGACAATAATAATGCTGCAACTCTTGAATTTTACTATAACTTATACCCAAATACTGAAAATACTCAAGTTGCGATAACCTCACCAAAAGAGGTTATCCGTAACTTTGTGCTTAAATTTCAGTACCCTAATCCTCGAACCCAAGAGTCTTTATGTGATACAATGTCCGAAAAGGTATATTTGGCACCCTACAGAATGACGATTTCTCTTTTATTGGCATTAGAAAAAGTCAATAATACGGGTAGTTCATATTTAACCTTGGAGGAGGTTCTATATTATATTTTTGCAGATTCCCGTGTATGCAAGAACCCATCTGTAAATTGCATGAAAATCGCAGAATTGATATACAAAAACAGAAAAGAAAATAAAAATCTTTCAGACTTTATTAAGAGTAATATTATCTGGAAACAGTATGATAGACAAATACGTGAGATGATGATGGTCTTATGTAAATGCTCAGAATCATTTCATTTGTCAAAAGGCGTTTTAGAATATTCGCACGTTCCAGAGGAGGATGATTTTATAGATAAAATTGTTAAATACAATTTCTTTTGGGTTCCATCTAATAAAGAAAAATTCGATTTGTCGATTAAAGAATATATAAGTTATATGAATATGGCAGATACTCCATACAATGTTGTTTCTTTTTCTAACGATGAAGAGGAAAAAAACGAAATAGTAAATTATACAGGAGAAAAATCTCTCCAGCAAATCTTCTACGGTGCCCCTGGCACCGGCAAGAGTCACGCTATAAACGAGCTTACAGCGGGCAAGGATGTTATCAGAACAACGTTCCATCCTGATACCGACTATTCCACTTTTGTAGGCGCATATAAGCCTACAACTAAGCCTGTACCGGTAATAACTGTTATTGGTACTGAAGCCGTTCCTGTAAGGGATAAAAACGGCAAGGAAATAATGGAGGATAAAATCGTCTACGAGTACGTGAGTCAGGCCTTTCTACAGGCATACGTTGCGGCATGGAGGAAGTATTGTGACGTACAAGAGGGCGAAGAGCCTATGGACGAATTCCTGGTTATAGAAGAGATTAACCGAGGCAACTGCGCCCAGATTTTCGGTGATCTCTTCCAGTTACTCGACCGTGGCGATGAAGGATTCTCTGAATATCCTATCAAGGCTGATTCTGACATGAAGAAACTGCTCGAAAAAGAATTTGAAGGACTGGAAATCAAGAATAAGGAGGGTATTAACGCTCTGTTTAAAGGTGGCAAGGACATTGTAGCCGAAGTGTTGGCTGGTGACGTCTTGCTGCTTCCTAACAACCTCTATATTTGGGCAACCATGAATACCAGTGACCAGTCTCTCTTCCCGATAGATTCTGCCTTCAAGCGCCGTTGGGACTGGAATTATGTGCCAATAAGTGATGCTGGTAAGAACTGGATGATTGAAGTGAATGGTGCTCAGTATGATTGGTGGAAATTCCTTGAGGCTATTAATGACAAAGTTTACCATGCAACCTATTCTGAAGACAAGAAGATGGGTTACTTCTTCTGCAAGGCTAATGACGGTGTGATAAGTGCCGAAAAATTTGTCAGCAAGGTTATCTTCTATCTTTGGAACGATGTGTTCAAAGACTCTGAATTTGAGGGAGATACCTTTAAAGATGAGGATGGAGAAAAACTCTCATTCGACAAGTTCTACTCTGTAGAAAACAATCAGGTCAAAGTGAATGGGGCAAAAATCGTAAAATTCCTGAGTAACTTGAATTTGGAACCTGATTCTGAAGCTGATGAAGACAACAGCGAAGAGGGATTTGAAACCGAAGGCGATAAGAAACTTCCAAAAACTTCTAAAGTGTTTTCTGTTGAATTCCCTGACGGAACCGTAATAAACGAGAATAATAAGTTTGATACCTATCATAAGACGCTTTCTAAAATCGGAATAGAACAGGTGGAGAAAATTGCGGCAGAAATGAAGTATCATCGTCTTCATACACCTTTGGTAACAAAGAGTAAATATGAGGCTATATTGAATAAACCTGAATATAGTTATATCCAGGAGGGCGATTGTTTCATTGTTAAGGGTATTAACAACATCACTATGTACCGCATGGTAATGCTGTTGGATAACCGCTTAGACTTGCAGCTGAAAGTATGTTATGAATAAGACTTTTGTCTGCAAATAATCGATTTAAAAAGTAGGAAAATGAGAATCCTGATAGAAGAATATCAATACAATGTATCTGATGTGCACGATGTATTATACGGCATCGATCCAATGGAGAACGTAGAGGGCAAGGTGTCCATCCATTATGTAGGGTATTATTATAATCCCCTATTAGGAGACTGCGTGTTTATTCTTCCTAAAGTATTGCTGCGTGATGTGGATGGCAAGGAACTTGCTTTTGGCAAGTACCAGCCATACGATATTATCAACCCTGAAGGTCTGGAAAAACTGACAAAAGAGGAGCGTGATTTCCTCTATGGCTTTGCTGTATGGATATATAGAGCCATCGTTGTATATAAGAACGACAAGAGCAACGACTCGACTATTGTTTATCAGAAGATGATTAATCAGGTGGGTGGTAGCAGCAAGCGAAAGAGCAATACATTCCTTGATATTCTTCTGTCGCTAATCCAGTTTAATAAGGACAATAAAAGTTTCTTCTTCTTCGTGCTGAAAAACCTCCATTCAGGCTTGAACAAGATAAACTGGACCCGCACTATCAGTACTACTTCTGCTATCATCCAGGGAGGGGATGCTATCTACTTAAACCCTGTCAACAAGAAACGCAAGATTAACTTCGATGAAGAACTGCTTGTCATCTTCTTCTCGATTCTCAATTATATTGGCGATACATACGGATTTCCTAAAGAAATAAACTGCAATTTTGACCTGATAAAGGGCAAACAGTTTGAGAAATACAGAAACGGATATGGCAAAGTACGCTTGAATCAGATAAAGTATAAGTATTTCTCAGACAAGGCGTTGCAGCTTTGGAAGCTCTGCTATGCTTTCTTCGACAAGTCACATCATATATATGTAAATACCAGTCAGAAAGAGTATCTGCTTGTCAAGAGTTTTCATATCGTGTTTGAGGCGATTATTGATGCCCTGGTGGGCGATAATCCGCTGCCTGACGGAATGGACAAGAAACAGGAAGACGGTAAGATAGTGGACCACCTCTTTACGGCGAAGAGCTTGATTAATGACGAATCAAGCAATACTTATTATATCGGTGACAGTAAGTATTACAAGATGGGCAACGAACTCGGGAAGGAGTCCATTTATAAGCAATACACCTATGCGAGAAACGTGATACAGTGGAACCTGGATATCTTCAACAGCGGCAGAAAGCCTGAATCCGGTATAAAGCTTCGGGATGATGAAACAGAAGGATATAACATCATTCCTAACTTCTTCATTTCTGCTACTATGGACGAAAAGTTTCGCTATGCCATAGACGGTATTAAGGAAACTGACAGAAAGAACAACAGATATATTTCCAAGCAGTTTCAGAACAGATTGTTTGACCGTGATACGCTGCTTCTGTTCCATTATGATGTTAACTTCCTGTTTGTTGTTGCCCTGTATGGGCGTAACGGGCAAGGAGAAAAGAAAGTTTGGCGAGATAAGGTTAGGAAAATGTTCCGTAAGGAAATCCAGCAAATGCTAAATTCCAAGTTTGACTTTTACGCTGTGACAGCCAAGGAAGGAGTGAGTGGCGTGGAATATATCCAAGACCATTTCCAGCAGTTACTCGGCAAGATATTTACACCTTACGATGATAGAGGTACACAGAGGTACTACTCTTTAGCGCTGGATAACGGGGAACAGTTTGCTGGTGAAAATGCAACTATTCTTTCTCAGTTAAAAGATTCTTTTTATGTAGTGCCATGCAAGTTAGGTGATGATCCTAAAACGTTATTACCAGAGGTTGCTCCTTTGGCAGAGGGTATACAGGTGCCGTCTTCGTTCCTGACGATGCACTATCTTGAGCGTTATCTTGATAAAACGATTCTGGTTGGTTGCTATCATGATGAGGCACACCTTAATTGGATTCTTGGAAAGAATGATAAGGGAACTCTTATATATAATATCCGTGTTGGTAAAGAACGTGAAGGTGGGCAGATTAAGGCGCACCTTGACAAGATGGTGGTATCATTTGTTGTGCTCTATGAGTACGGCCATGAACATGAAAATAAGTATCGTGTATTCCATGTGCACCACCATGCTTATATCAAAGAGGATAGAATGCGTGAAACGCTTTATCCAAGTGAGCCAAAGGGTAATTATTTCTGTTATGTCTTTGATGAAGAAGTAACGCTAGGTAATCTTGATGTCCATCGTTTGATTTCCCAAAAACGAATAGATGATAGGGAATATGTTGATGGTGCGCCTATCTTTATGACGGGTAAAGAATTGATAAAATTCAGAAAATAATAGGAGAATAAGAAATGAACTTTACATCAGGCAGAAATGAACTTAAGAGAATTTTGAACTCTCATAAAATAGGAGAGTGCACTACAGAGGAAGAAACAGCGTTTATAACAACTTTCTTTAGACGATATCATCCTGAATGGTATATAAAAACTCAGGGATTAATGCAGGTAGTTACATATAAGATAACTGCAGAAACAGATCATAGAGCTAATGGAAGGTGTTTTTGGCTTGTATTAGAAAATGGAGAAAAAGTGGATATTGGTTACAATCAATTAAGAGCGCATCTAGTAGATAAAGAACAGTACATGCGGCAAAATATAGCTGCAGCGTGTCGTATAGGGGGTAAAACGAAATGTGTAAAAATGAATGAGACCCTAAATCAGTGGAAAGCCCTTTAAACACTGGGAGTTTGAGAGATTTGAGGGGTGAACGAAAACAAAAACGAAATGTTACATTCATATAACATTCATATGACATTCAACGAACATTTGAAGAGCGTTCAAAAGGAAAATGTTACATTGAAGGAGATATGAGGGCTTTTTGAGGGAGTTGGTGGGTGGTTTATCATCCATTTATGCGTAAGAGGCTCCTGATGGCTCATATCGCCTTCTTTGGGCTTTGATGGCTGGAATGGATAACAGAGATTGTTCCTTCGTCTGGCATCTATAGGCTTTAAAAGTAAGTTTGATAACTGTATTTCTTGATTATTGGAAAATTCCAAATAAGCAATATTTAGAAGTTTTATATTATTAAATTCTTCCATATAATAAATATTTGGTATCTTTGCACCCGATAAATTATTCATGTTACGACAAAATTATAAAGCTATGACGAAGGTAATACATGTACACCTGCTATCAGGTAGGAAGAACTACTATTTCGGCTCTATTTCGGCCATATTTGACGTTTTAACGCCCGAACAGATAGGCTACACCAAGAGCAGCTTGCTCCATGCAGGATTGACGGATGGAGGCTGTCTGATGAATGGCAAGGCCATGATCATACAGAGCCATCTAAGACGAAGTGGTGGCAAGGAATAAAACGGCTAAAACGCTCATTTAAAAGGATTTGAACGGCTTGCAAACTATCTTTGAATAGTTTGTAAGCCGTTTTCCCGTTTTAGCCAACAACGAATTGGTCAATTTACCGTAAAAATAGGGCTTAGAGGGACACTAAGAAGGACATTTAGAAGGACATTCTAACGTTTGAAAAAACGAAAAGTTTGGTTTAGAAGGACATTTAGAAGGACAAAATACAATGTAAAAACATTAGATATAATAAGGAAATGGGTATGAAAAAGGCGAAAAAATGGCTTTTTCTCTTATATTTATTGACTAAAAAACAGTGAAAAAGTCCTTATTTAAGGGGCAAAAAACAAGTGAAAGTCCTAAAAATAAAGGACTTCCACATATTTATATATAAAAAGCATACGCATCTCAATCATTCTAAGCTAACACACCCAACAACCAATGCAAGACCAGTGATTTCTTCTGTAGGCAGGTCGAATGGGGGGAAATCCTTATTGTCAGAAACAATTTTAAAGCATCCCTCTTGCTCACTTGGCATGATTCTCTTAACAAGGATGCCTTGCTCCCTTGTTGCTATAACATGGCAACGATTCCACTGTATATATTTTGCATCATGGAGAATAGTACAAGCTATAACATCTCCAGACTTAAAATGTGGATACATAGACAAGCCAGAAACCTCGATCATAAAATCAACTTGACAGAATCTAAACTTTGGAATGATATAATAATCTTTCACGTCACTCTTTTGTATAGCGAAACATTCATTTCCAAATCCAGCAGCAGCACGCTCTGTTACCAAAGGAATCGGTTTTATATCGCTTGGTAATCCATCAATAACAGGAATGGCTTCACGGTTTTTTCCTTTTTTTGAAGCATTTTGCGCATTTTTCTTCATATTACCCTTTCCTGACAAAAGCCACTCTTCTGAAATATTCGCATTTGCGCATATTTTGTATAGAACATCAAAAGAGGGTTTTCCTTTACGTGCTCCAACAACATTTGCAATGACACTTGGCGCTACACCAATTGCCTTTGCAAAAGCATTTTGTTTTCCATCAAAAAGAGTATCTATAACCTCTTGAAAGCGTGAATTTATGTCCATATTTAATAATTTTGTGCGCATTTGCGCATTTTTCTTGAAAAATATTTGGATAATTCGCATTTGCGTATTATCTTTGCAGCGTGTTTAATAATTGAACACGTCGCCAAAGATACAAAATATTGGCGAGAAAAGGTAAAAATAATAGGAATTTAACATAAAAAGGCATGAATAAAAGAATCATCGTAGGTCATGGTGTTGGCAAAAGAATAGCCACACTGATGGGTATTACACCCGAAATGGTTAGTAAATCGCTCAACTACAAGAAGGACTCTCACCTGGCAAGAAGGGTGAGATACATGGCCATTAAGGATTTTGGTGGCATACCTGTAGGCGATAAGTTGGATCCTCAAAAATAAAGAATTATGAAGGAAGCATTTAGACTGATATATGGTAAGGAATGGAAATGGTTTCTCAGCCTTGCCCTTGCCATGAAACTGAGATTGATTTGGTTCTTGGTGAGCTTTGTGATGCTTTGCGCATTGTCTTTTGACAGAAGTGACGTATTGTGTGTGTTTGCCGTGGTTGTGAACTTCCTTGCCAGTGCCATCGCCTTGAGAGGTGTGCCTGGTGATGGGATAGAAGAGTAAAAACATACAAGAATATTAAACAAATAACGGAATGGAGTTTTACAACAAGATACTGTGTGTGACCTTCGAGGAGCTAACTGGTGGTGACGAGCCTGTCATCAAGGGTGACACTCTCATCAAGAATGTCAATCGTGGCAACATCCAATGTGCCCGACAAGGCAAGGGAGAAGGAAACTATGCCCTGTATGTGTATGCCTCCCTTCCCAAGAAGTACAGAATGAGATTCGTGGAGAAATATGGCGACCCCAAGGACGTGTTGGAGCGACAAGAGTTGAAGGACTACATGCAGGTGGATGAGGAAGCTCGTAAGTTTTACGAGTCGTTTGAATACGATTTGAATGGTGTTCAAACAAGACTTTCACAGAAGCTCATCGACGAATACACCCAGAACGCAAGCGTGCTGAAAATGCTCCTTGCCAGGATGAATGACCTGCAAGCCACGACACATGCCCTGGGTGGTGGCAGAAGAAGCGACCTCTGGAGCATCGTGTTCAAGCAAAGCGAGAAGATGAGGGAAGCCTTTGGACATACACTCCCCAAGAACCTCGCTCGATTGAAAGTGAAGATGAGCACCTTCAAGAAGGATGGCTATCCCTCACTGATAAGTGGCAAGATAGGCAATAAGAACACGGTGAAGATAACAGAGGAAGCTGGCAGAAGACTCGTGGCACTGAAAAGAAGCCGTGTGCCAGTGCTGACAGACTCTCAGATTTTCACCCAGTTCAACCAAGAGTGTGAGAGCCGTGGGTGGAAGCCCCTGAAGAGCATCCGCAGCTTGAAGATATGGCTTGACAGTGCAGCCGTGCAGCCATTGTGGTATGATGCCGTACATGGCGAGCAGAAGGCACACCAAAAGTTTGACCGCAGACACAAGACCCAACTTCCACAGATGAGGGATGCCCTCTGGTATGGTGACGGCACGAAGCTCAACCTCTACTACAAGGATGAGGATGGCAAGGTGAGAACCACGAGCGTGTATGAGGTGATAGATGCTTACTCAGAATGTCTCCTTGGTTTCTGCATCAGTGACAGCGAGGACTATGAAGCCCAGTACATGAGCTACAGGATGGCCATACAGGTGAGCGGACACAAGCCCTACGAAATCGTGTATGACAACCAGGGCGGTCACAAGAAACTGGAGAACCAGGAGTTCTTCAAGAAGCTATGCCACATCCATCGTACCACCACCCCATACAATGGAGCGAGCAAGACGATCGAGAATCTTTTCTACAGGCTACAGAGCCAGGTACTTCACAAGGAATGGAACTTTACAGGACAGAACATCACCACCAAGAAGGAAACAAGCCGTCCGAACTTGGAGTTCATCGAGGCAAACAAGGACAGCCTTCCAACATACGACGAACTGAAAGCCATCTATCTGGAGGCAAGGAAGGAATGGAACGAAATGCCACACCCTGCCACTGGTGAAAGGAGAATCGACATGTATGAGAAGAGCGTGAACCCTGAGACCCCAGTGGTAACAGTGAGCGACATGGTGGAAATGTTCTGGGTACAGGCAGACCGCATGAGCACCTTCACCTCCAGTGGCATTGAGATAACCATCAAGGGCAAGAAGCGAACCTATGAGGTAATGAGCAGCCCAGGAGTGCCAGACCTGGAATGGAGAAGGAAGCACACCTATCAGAAGTTTGTGGTGAAATATGATCCATACGACTTCACAAGCATTCGCCTCTACTGGAAGGACAAAGCAGGACAGCTTAGATTTGAGAGAGTGGCTGAGCCATACCTGGTGATACACCGAGCCATACAGGAACAGACCGAGGGCGAGGCTCTTTTCATCAGGCAGCAGCGTGAGGCAACCGAGCAAAGTCGCATAGAGCGACAAGTGGAGGCAAGGCAAATCGAGTATGACGAGGGCGTGGCTCCTGAACAGCACGGCCTACGCACACCAAAGCTGAAGGGTGTGAGCAAGGAGGTGCAAAGACAGATAGACCGACGCACAAGGAAATACAGAGGTCAGCCAGAAGAACTGAGCATCGGCAAGGTGACCAAGAAAGTGAGCAACATCGACTGGGATGATATTTGCCAGGTGGTGGAGTTTGACGATACCAAGGCAATGGGAAAAATGTAATAACAATTTAAAATAAAGAAAGGAACTGAATCATGGAGTTTACAAACAAGGAAAAGGAACAGATAACAGGCAGACTGAGAATGTATGTGTCAAAGTTTGCGAGCCAAAACAAGGCCGTGGCAAGCATGAAGGGCACAAGTGCAGGAACCGTGAGCAACATCCTCAACGGCAAGTGGGAGAACATCAGCGAAGACATGTGGCGCAAGGTAAGCGACCAGGTTGGCACGGTGGGTGGCAACGATGAGGGCTGGCAGATTGTGGAGACACATGCCTTCCATGACATCACCCTTGCCATGCGTGATGCCCAGAATGACAAGAACGTGACCTGGGTGGTGGGCGAAGCTGGAAGTGGCAAGACCACCACGGCAAAGATCTTTGGCGAGGAAAACCGTGAGGTGTTCTACATCCTTTGCTCAGAAGACCTCCACAAGGGCGACTTTGTGAGAGAGATAGCCCACAAGATGGGCATCCGCACCGATGGGTACACGGTTAGGGAGTTATGGATAACCATCCAAAACGAGCTGATTCAGATGGATGCCCCTCTCCTGGTGTTCGACGAGGCAGACAAACTCATTGAAAGCGTCTTTCAGTATTTCATCAGCCTCTACAATAAGATTGAGGACAAATGTGGCGTGGTGTTCCTCTCCACCGATTACATCAAGACACGCATAAGCCGTGGCCTAAGATGCAAGAAGCGTGGCTACAAGGAGTTCTACAGCCGTATCGGTCGAAAGTACTTCGAGCTGGACGACACGACTCCCCAGGACGTGTACGCTATCTGTACGGCAAACGGACTGAGTGACCGCAAGGACATCGAAGAAGTGATAACAGAGGCCGATGGCTGTGAGTACGACCTGAGAAGAGTGAAGAAGAGCGTGAGAAGAGTGAAGAAAATCAAAAGCATCAAGAAATGAGAGCATTGACAGTGAAAGAGGTGTTGAAGCAGAAAAAGCGCACATTTGCCTTCAAGGGGAAATGGAAGGATGCCTTTGGTGAGCCTGAGCGTACAGGCGTATGGTTCATCTGGGGCAACAGCGGCAACGGCAAGAGCAGCTTCGTGATGCAGCTTTGCAAGTACCTGTGTGAGTTTGACCGTGTGGCTTACAACAGTCTGGAGGAAGGTGACTCGCTCACCATGCAGAACACCTTGAAGAGATATGGCATGAGCGAGGTGAACAAATCGTTCTACCTGTTGAACGGTGAGAACATGAGGGAACTGAGCGATCGCCTTGACAAGCGCAAGAGTGTGAACATCGTGGTGGTGGATTCCTTCCAGTACACACAGATGAACTACAGGGAATACATCCGCTTCAAGGAGGCACACAGAGACAAGCTCATCATCTTCATCAGCCATGCAACAGGAAAGGTACCAAGAGGCAGCGCAGCGCAAAGCGTGATGTATGATGCCACCTTGAAGATATGGGTGGAAGGCTTCAAGGCATTCTCGAAGGGTCGCTTCATCGGTGAGAAGGGTGAATACACCATCTGGGATGAGGGAGCCAACAGATACTGGGGTGAGGACTAAAAAGGAATGAATCATGGAAGAAGTTATAAACAAAATCATGGAGTACATCCAGAAAAAGACCGAAAATTTCTCGTATATGGATCAGCAGATGATGTATGATGAAATAGCAGGTAAACTGACAGACATGTCACTGGATGCTCTTAAAAACGAATATTTAAATAATATGGAGGGAACTGAAAATGAGTAAAGTTGACAGAATGATTGAGTTGAAGCCATTAAGCCATGGCGACACTCGTGAGACATTGGTGAGCGTGGGACATCGCTGTGAGTATTGCCAGGGAAATGGCTACTTCTGGGGTGTGGACGAACTTGGGAAGAACGTGAAGAAGCCTTGCCCTATATGCAAGGGGAAGCAAGAACTTGATGCCATCATCAACGTAACATGGAAACCAACCTGTAAAGATTAGGAGCATGGAGCAGCAGGTGACAAATTTCGCAAGGTTCTACGGAATCTTGAAGCGAGTGCCAAAGCTGGGGGACGATGAGACCACCAAGGAAGAACTGGTGTTCATCGGCACAAATTGCAGGACACACAGCTTGAAGGAAATGACACGCAAGGAGTACGATGACCTTTGCGACCTCCTTGAAAAGCGTTTTCCCGAAAAGAGAAACATCTATGTGGAGCAGCGCAGAAAGAAGCGAAGTTCCTGCCTAAAGCTCTTGCAGAAAATAGGAGTTGATACTACCAGCTGGACAGCCATCAACAACTATTGCAAGAGTCCAAAGATAGCAGGTAAGGTGTTTGCAGATCTTGATATAGAAGAATTGCAGCAGTTATCTCTGAAACTGAGAATGATACTGAAAAAGAAAATAGACAACGAATAAAAATTTTAAAATGATGAAGGATTTCCCTAAAAAAGGAGACATCTATTGGGAGCAACGCAGAAAGGAACTAAGTTCCTTCTCGGAGTTATTTCAGAAGATAGGAGGTGTTGACACTTCTAACTTACCATACGTCATCGGGCTGTTGGAGTCCAAAAATAGCAGTGGAGGTGTTTGCAGAACTTGACATCGAAGAGCTACAGCAACTCTCCATCAAATTGAGAATGATACTTAAAAAGCAAAAAGACAACGAATAAACATTATTAAGATTATGAAGACAGAAGACATTTTGAAAGGCCTCAGTGCCGAGCAACAGGAAGAACTCCTGAGAACATTGACTGCCAACAAGCAGCAGAGTGAACTTGACAAGCGCAATGCCTATGAAAGCATCCGTGGAAGCCTGGCACGAAACGTGAAGGACAGAGTTGTGGAGATAGCCTTGAAGGTGAAGGGTTTCCGTGACTGGCTTGACAATGAGAGCGAGGGCTTCAAGAGTGTGATGGCCGAGTATGGCAAGCTTCGCAACAAGGAGCAGCGTGGTTTCACCATCGTGGTGGATGACTTCAAGTTTGAGGTGAAGAGCCAGGATGTGAAGGGCTTTGATGAGCGTTCCGAGCTTGCAGCGCAAAGACTGATGGACTTCCTTGGTGCTTACATTGAGAAGAGCGAGAAGGGCAAGGATGATCCGATGTACCAACTTTGCATGAACCTCCTGGAGCGTAACCGTAACGGCAAGTTCAACTATACAAGCATCAGCAAGCTTTACCAGCTCGAAGGTAAGTTCAACGATGAGGAATACACCAGCATCATGGATTTGTTCCGTGAGAGCAACGTGACCAAGGAGACCGTGGTGAGCTACTATTTCAGCATGAAGAGCGAGGATGGTGTTTGGCGCAAGATAGAGCCATCTTTTTGCCGTCTGTAGGCGGTTCGTTCAAAGATTAAACTTAAAATGAGGCATCCCGAAAAGAATGCCTCATTTTTTATGTCTCTTTTTGAGAGATTTTTGTTATTTTTGCACCGTGGCAAAGGGAAGAGACAAGAATCTTGTAAATTCAAGAAACAAGCGTATTTATGAGCGTTACTATTATTGGACAGAGGTGAGAAGACTCCGTTTCGATGACGCTTTGAGGAGATTGAGCACCGAGGAGTTCTTTCTCTCAGAAAGTCGTATCATGCAAATCATACGAGACATGATCCAGGCAGGCGTGACCGTGGATGGCAAGAAAATAGAGAAACCTTTGTTCACCGGCTTCAAGTTGAAGCCTCGCTCTACATCCTCTTCATTGAAATCGTCACCTTACGTGGAGGGGCAACTGTTTGCGTGTCCTTGATGGCATCGGTCGCCACAACCGAATAGACCATTTCATAGACCTTGATGCCATGATTGGCGGTGTAGAACTTGGATGTTTCCCTCACAAGTGCCCCATCTTCCTTTGGTCGATAACCTTGCAAGAGGCGGTGAAGCTCTTCCACCATCGCAGCCCTTTCTTTTATGGCCTCCATCGTTCCGCTGTCATAGTGGGTGTCATCATAGCAGTCGATGAGCAACTGAACGTTGACCTTGATGGTCCCCTTTTGGCTTCTGTCTGCCAAGTTGCTCCAGGTCGCCTCCTGTAGGTCGATGAGCACGGCTGGAAAAGTTATTGGGTACATGTCAGTGTTGGCATTGTCGATGTTTTCCAACTGGCCATAGTTTTCATCAACGAGGGAAAGCCCTGGCATCCCCTCCTTGACATGATTAATGATTTGATAAAGAAATAATTCCATCTTTGATTTTTTCCAATGAATCGTTTATAGTCTTGTTTACCTTCACCTGTAGCTCCTTGGAGTCGCCCATGAACTGACGTTGTGGAATATGGGCTTTCACGGTGATCTTGTCTTTCTTAGTCAATGCGAGGCACTTCCACAAGCGTGCCTCTTCTGGAAGTTCCTTTGGCAGTGTTCCCTTCCCCTTGACACCAGCGAGCGAGTAAGCCATGTGCCATGCAAAGCGTCTCATCTTGGGCGAGACCGTGGGATGCGTGGTGATGTCGCCTCCATCATTGTGGATGGCAGCGTATGGCACAGGGTTCTCTATTGTCACCTCACCCAACCCTGGCTTGCTCTGTATGGAACTCATCAGGTGGTTTCGCCTGGAGGTGAGTGGCCCATACTTGGCATCTGGGCCACCTTGCTTTTGTCTGAGGGCCTTTTTCCATGGATGAAGACCGTCATCAAGCCAACCACCATCACGGAAATTTTGCTTGAAGTGGTTCACAGCTATCACTCCAACTTTTCGAGGAAGGCGGTCGTTTACTTCCTTCATTATGTCATCCTTGGCCTTTTCAACCAATTTTTCTAAGTTTTTTGCATCCATAGGCAAAGTTTTTTATTCTTTTTACTTGCATTTCAAGGAAATGTTGTATCTTTGCAACGTCCCCATTCGCTCATATAGGCTGTCACGGCTTGAGGTTTGGGGATTTTTTATTTTTCCTTCAATGAATAAAATTGCTCATAGCCTTTTTGACATAGAGCCATTTTAACCTCGAAGGTCTTTCCCTCATACTCAAATTCATATTGTCTGAACTCTACGAAATGAAGAACCTTTTGTTTCTTTTCAATGTTGGCAATGTTTTTTGGAAGGCTCATGTCCTTTCCCTCACCAAGCGGACTTACCCTAATGAATTTCATTTCTGATGGATTATTCCATATATAAATGGCAGCATCGACATCATAGTCATGGTGACAATGTTTCAGAAGGGCGTTTCTTACTTTGTTGGTACGGTTCAAAGTTCCAGAAAGAACAGAGCTACATGGTTCTTTGTCCATCTTTGGCATGAGGTCTTGGTCTTTCACCTCTTGCTTGCGAGCAAAAGCCTTTTCCTCTATAGGTTGTTTTGCTTCCAATCTATTGATACAGCCGTCTATGAATGGACAATTAAAACAATCCTTAGCTCTATTAGAGAATAGTCTTTTAAGTCTATTCCTGAAAGAACCTTTTTTATAGAAATCGCAGTGTTTGCAGTCCTTTGGGAAGTATGGGTGATTGTCACTGAACGTGTGTCCATCCTTGCCAGTGTTGTTCTCCAGTCCCCTCTGAGGCTTTGTAGGCTCCATGTCCTTGGGACGGACCACTGGGTCATCAGTGGCTTCGAGCGAACACTTGCAGTTCCATCGGTCGCCTGGGTGATGCTCATTCCAGAACGGATCATCCACTGGGAGTGTAAGTTTCATTTGCCAATAGGCTCTATGACTACTCTCTGGCTCCTTCGAGGTGGTTGGCATCCATCTGAGATTAGGCAAGATGTCCTTGTTTCGCTCAAACTCTCTCCAGTCGGCAGCAGCATGGGCACGTATGACGGCCGTGTCGTATTCCGTCTGTAGCCAAGAACCTACTTGGTGGCTACTGATTGCACTCACATCCTCCACCCACTTGCCAAAAGGTTTCAACTGTCCCTTGGAGTCATAAAGTTTTGCAGCCATCTCCTGGCCCATGGTGTGAACCTTGAAGGCAGCAAAGACCTCGTTGGAGTGTCTGAGAGCCTTGTAGAAGTATTCCTCATGGGTTGGAGGTGTCTTTGCCTTGGCAAGTCCCTCCACGGTTCCCTCATTGATGATGCGTAGTACCTCACGCCACATTACACCCTCAATGCTGTTTTCCGTGTCAAAGCCCTGATAGATTTTTTTGATGAACTGGGCCAGGATGTCGGCATTGAAGCGAATGCCACCATCTACATTGTCGAAATGGTGGTGTCCGCATTGGCATTGGTGGTCGCCATAATAGAGGGTGTCAATCAGAAGTCGGTGTCCGCCCCGATAGCTGGGGCTATTCCGAAAAAACTTTTCAGGCGGTCTTTGAACGCTTTTTTATCACTGTTCAAAGGCTTCTTTTTCGGGTCTTTTCCCTCATCGTCTGATTCATCATCCTCATGGTCTTTGTCCTTGCCCTGGAGGCTTTCACGCAAGGCTTGTTTTTGGTCTTCGATGGCTTGCTTCTGCTGGTCGTAGTCCTTTGGCTTTTCAATGCTGAATGTTTCATAGAGCCAGTCATCATCCATAGGCAAGCCCATTTCCTTCATTCCCTTCACGATGTTAAGCATGGCCTGAGGCTCAGTCTTGTCCTTGTGGGCATAGACAAACTCACCACCCTCCACATTGAAGCCAAGGTTCTCGAAGATGTTCTTCATGTCATAGTTAAGTATGTCAAGCAGAAAATCACGATCATCAGCGTTCATGTCATCCTCTTCCTCCTTGTGGACAGTTCCAAGGGCTTGCGTGCCATTGTCCTTTGCATCGGTGGTGAGGGTATTGCCCAGCACACGGATGGAAATCTTGCTGTCCCAATATTCTGCAAAGTTCTGGTAGAGATCGGAGGAACCAGTCTTGTTTCCTGCCTCTATCAGCTTCATCTCACTCTCATTTGGATGGATATAGACGGCATTGCTACCTTGGTTTCTTGCATCGGCAATGATTTTCTTGCGAGCGTCCTCATCACCTGCATCATAGGTATATTCACGGATTGGCATACCAAAGATGTTGCAGAACTTCGCCCAGTCGCTCATGTCGCCACGCTTGTAGAGCACGGCAGGAAGAAGTTCCGCAAAGATGCCCAGTCCACGCTCAGTGCCGACAAACAGGATGTTGTCGAACTCATCTATGTCGATGCCACTTTGGTCGCCCTGGTGCTTCAAGAGCTTGTGGAAAACAGGATCATAGTGTTTGCGGTCAATGAGGTCGTATCGAATGTTCCCATCATCATCCAAGTAGAACTGAACGAGGGTGAAGCCATAGAACTTCGACATGACAAGATCCCTTCGCAACTGTTTGAACCATGGAGAGCGAAGCTGACGGCAAATATCCTCATCGGGCTTGCCGTCTCGTTGGAACTCAATGGGAATCTGAGTGACACCACGAAGTCGCTTGTCGAGCACACCTGATAGATGGAGGTCAAGCTGGGCTGACTCATACATGTCAAACAACTTGACGCGGTACGAGAAATCCACACTTTTGGCACTCCTTACGGATTCCATGTAGTCCTTCATGTTGAACATGAAAAGCTCAGGCATCTGTAGGAACACGTCTGGAGGGCGGTTTCCCTCTACTTTTCTGAAACCACCCTGAACTATCTTGTTGGAACTACCACCATTTGGCTTGTATCCCAGTCTCTTCTTAAATTTCTTCATATCAATTCTTGTTTATAAAAGTGTCGGTCTTATCTCATCTGCCAAGATTTGCCATCTGGAATTGTCTGCAACTTGCTCATCGGGCAACTTGGGAGCACCGTCGATGGTGATGTCTCCCTTCATCACTCCCTTCAACCACTCAATGGCACGGTCATAGCGATCTTGCCGTATCTTTGCCAGCTTGTAAGGGTTGTGCTGACAGAAGATGTGATAGACAGTGATGTCGATGGCAAACATCAGGATAAGAGGGTTTCTTGCCTCGCCCTCAGCTGAGAAGATCTTGTCACAGTCGTATGTCTTGTTAAGGTAGCCTCTCATTTCAGAGATGGCCCTGTCCTCGCAAATCTCAATGATTTGTGGGTCGTATGTCGTGGACTCCTTGCGAAGGAGGGAGTCCAGAATCTCACGATGTATGGTTGCATCGTAGTCCGAAGTATTGATAAAATTTGCCATAGTTACATTCTATATGGGTTATCCTCGTTTAATTCCTCGTATGATATGGTGACGGTCGGCTCCATTTCCACCACCTTGTTTTCAAGAATGGTGATTCCACCCTCTATGCAGTCGGGGCCGTCGGCATTGTATGGAAGGTGCATTTCGAAGAGTTTGAACTGGTTGATGAGTTCCTGCATGTGTGGGTTGTCACGTTCTTCCTCGTTGAATACCCATTCGCAGTTTCTGTCAATCGGCTCCAGGTTCGCCTCTATTCGGGTTGCCTTGTCAGTCTTCTTGCGCTCATCGCCCTTGATGTACAACTGTTTGTTCCTGTGATTGCATTCCTCACGCAGCAGGGGCTTGAATACCTGGTTGAAGAAAGGGTCTTGCAGCTTGTTGTTCTCCATGTAGTAATACACGTTGGTCTTCCCTCCCACATACTCCATGATGTCGAAATACCAACCTATGAAGGTGGCATTGAGTTCCCTGGCAAGGAATCCCTTGATGATGTAATACACACCCTTGTGCTTGCCGATGAGCCACAAGGCCTTGGTGGAACTTGCCTTTTTCTTCGAGTCGGAATAAGCAGGGTCGCCATAGGCTATGAGAAACTTGAACTTTTTGAGCGGTGGAACCTTGCCGAATGGCAGGTACTTGAATATGGTTCCCTCGCTCACAGGATTGTTGAAGTACTCAGCTTGTGCGCTCTTGGTTGAGATGTTGGACAGAACGGTGTCAATCTGTGCTTCCGTGTTCTTGGCTGGCCAGGTTGAGTGTCCATCCTTGTCACGTATGTTCACGATGTCCCAGTGTCTTGCCTTGGCTCCAGCCTTCTTGATGCAACAGTCCTTGGCTATGATGTTTCCACACCACAGGATCAAGGTAGGCTCAGAGATGGAACGTGTAGGATAAAGCGAGGCCTCGAACCAGTCCCATTTCTTTTTTAGCGTCTCTGGGTTTCTGCAATCCTCATCCGTGTCGTAGTCATCCATGTAGATGACATCGGGGCGAACTTCCTCATTTCGAGCACCACGAGGGGCAGAGCCAGCACCCAAGGCTACGAACTTTGCACCACACTTGGCGGTGAACTCACCATCTGTCCACTGACCAAGCGTCACCTGGGAGCCATAGAACTGACGGATTCGGGGATTTGACTCAAAGTTAATCTTGTAAGGTGCAAGGAGACGCTTGGCAGAGTCAATGGTGGCAGATGCCAGGACAAAGAACCTCTTGCGCTTGGTCAGTGCAAGGTACATGCAGATAAACATCGCCACGGTAGATTTGGCAAGCTCACGGCTCCAAGACAGCACCTCATACCATTCATCATGCTCGATGACACGCTTGATGGCACGCACGTGGAAAGGCGCAAACTCATACTTGGCATACTTGGGAAAGAAGTACTTGATCCATTTGATTGGGTCTTCCTCCAGTTTCTTTCTCTTCTTGTCGATTTCACTCTGTGAGAGCCAGTCTTCCACAGGTACATCGGCAGCCAGTGCCTTGTGGTGTTCTGCCCACCTTTGCAGGGCATTTCTTTCTTCTTGTGTCATTTCAACTGATCTTTAATGAATAAATCCCAAAGCTCGTTGTACTCCTTGGCCTTTTCTATGTCAATGGAGCGAAGCCAGTTGGTAAACTTGATGCCCACGTTCACTATGTCTGTGATTCCTGCCTCATTCTGTAATTTCTTGATGGCAGAAGACAGCTTGACAATGGTGTCTGCCTCCTTGGCCGTCAAAGCACGCTGTCCTTCAGGACGTGCATTCGCCCCATCCTGTATGTCACTGATTTGCTTGATCATGCCAGCAATGATTTGCTCCGTGGAGATAGTTATGGAGACACGCAGCTCTTCCCATTTCCCTTCCCTGATCCATCGGGAGACCGTCTGCCTGGTGATTCCCACCTTTTCAGCGATTTCTTCCTGTGTGCATCGGCTTTTGATAAACAAATCCTTTGCAATGCTCTTCTTGTCAATGTTACTTTTTACCATATTTATATAGTTTTGATTCTGCAAAGTTCTAAAGAAATCCGCAAAAAACGAAATCGTGATTTTATGGTAGCGTCCACGAACACCACCGTAGCGTCCATGGACACCACCATAAAACCACGATTTGGACAACTCGAAAAAAGTCCCGATATTTGCAAAAAATTTCAACGCATGAAACAGAAATTTCGCAATATAATAAAAGGTGATGGCAAGGCTATCATCATGCTTTATGGACAAGTCGGTGAAGGGCGTTCCGTAGATAGCAACCGTGTGGTGAGCGAGCTTTTCGCATTGAGTGACCAGGGCTGCAAGATCGAAGTGCGCATAAACAGCCAGGGTGGAGATGTTTTCAGCGGCATGGCCATCTACAACGCCCTCCGACAATCCAAGGAAGACATCACCATATATATAGACGGTGTGGCAGCGAGCATCGCAGGAATCATCGCCCTTTGCGGCAAGCCTCTCTACATGAGTCCATACGCCAAGCTGATGCTCCACAACGTGAGCGGTGGCACATACGGCAACGCCAAGGAGCTTCGACAAATGGCAGACCAGATGGAAGTGCTACAGTCAAACCTCGCCACCATGATAGCCGACAGGCTGGGCATGGAGGCGGATGGCGTGGCGAGCAAGTACTTCGATGGCGAAGACCACTGGATAACGGCAAGCCAGGCCATGGAGATGAAGCTGGTGGACGGCATCTACGACATGGAGGCCGTGGAAGACCCACCGACCACAACGGATGGAATTTACAACTTTTTCAATAATCGGTTTGAGCACAAACCACAAAACAACTTAGAAATGGCATTAATAGATGACATCAAGACGATTCCGTCCTTCGAGGACAAGGCGGATTCGAGTGCCGTACTGGCACACATCAAAGAACTGAACAACAAGGCTTGCAAGGCTGACGCACTGGAGAAGACCGCCCAGGCCTACAAGGAAGAGCTTGACAAGCTTCATCAGGAAGAGGACGAACGCATCGTGAACGAGGCGGTGAAGAGTGGCAAAATCGGCAAGGAGCAGGAGGAGACCTTCAAGAACCTCCTGAAGAGCGACCGTGCGAACACCATCAAGCTCATTGATGGCATGAAGTCTCGTGTGCAGAATCGTGCGACAAACTTCATCCACACCGACCAGCCAAGTGGCGGTTCGTTCCAAAACAAGACATGGGATCAGCTTGACAAGGAGAACAGACTTGCCGACCTGAAGGCGCAGGACTACGACCTTTTCCGCAACCTCTACAAGCAAAAGTTCGGTGTTGACTACAACGAGTAATAACTTTTAATTTTAACAAAAATGGCATTAAACAAAGAAATTTGGCTCAGTACCATCGTCGAGAACTTCTATCCCGACGACTCATTTGCAGCGAAGAGCATTGACGACTCACCCTTCGTGAGCAACAAGACCGTTCACATCCCTAACGCTGGCAAGCCTTCGAGCGTGGTCATCAACCGCAAGAAAAAGCCTGCCGAGATCAACGAGCGTGAGGACAAGGAACTCACCTACGACATTGATGAGTTGACGACAGACCCTATCCACATTTCCAACGTGGACACCGTGGAACTCAGCTATGACAAGCGCAACAGCGTGCTTGCCAACGACCGCAAGCAGTTGCAGAAGACAGCAGCCCAGAACTTGCTCTATAAGTGGGCAGGCTCCTTGAAGGCAAAGATTTTCACCGATGGCGAGGCACGAGCAGCACATACGTCTGACACCGCCACAGGCAACCGCAAGAAGTTCACCAAGGCAGCGGTGATGAAGGCCATGATCCAGTTCAACAAGGATGACGTTCCAGCCAAGGAACGCTACATTCTCCTTGACGCAGTGATGTACGCAGATCTCCTTGACGACTTGACGGACAAGGAACTTACCGCTTTCCTCAATTCAGCAGACGCACAGCGAGGCACGCTTGGCAATCTCTATGGCTTCGACATCATGCAACGCTCACAGGTGCTTCGCACAACTGCCAATGGCGCAGCCGTCCTGAAGTGGGAGGAAGAGGATGCAACCAACGAACTTGCGGCTGGTCTTGCATGGCAGAAGGACTGTGTGAGCCGTGCCATGGGCGATACCCTTATGTTCGACGACCAGGGCAATCCAACCTATTATGGCGACATCTATTCCTTCCTGGTTCGCACAGGTGGATCACCACGTCGCTATGACGGCAAGGGCATCATCACCTTCGTGGAGAGCATGTCAGCCTAAAGGTTAAACGCAAAAACAAGAGCTTATGCAATTACCAAGAATTAAGATTCAGTTCCTCAATGGCCAACTGGGAACCGTCGGTGAGAGTGCCGACGGTCTCATGGCCCTCATCTGTGGCGCAGCAGCCGTGGCCGGGACGTTCGTCCTCAATACGGCATACGCCATCACGAGCATGGACGACCTCCAGGAACTGGGTGTGACATCAACCAATAACGCAGCCCTCTACAAGCAGGTGTCCGAGTTCTACGATGAGGCAGAGGTGGGCACAAAGCTCGTACTCTACCCAGTGAATCCAAGCACGGCCGTGACCACTCTCTGTGACTACACCAAGACGGACGCAGGCTATGCGAGAGACTTGATCACCAAGCAAAACGGCAACTTGCGAGGCATCGCCATCGCAAACCTCAACACCACTTCATCGACTACCAGCACCAACGGCATCGACAGCGACGTGTTCACTGCCCTCCCAAAGGCGCAACAGTTGGCGGAATGGGCTACCGCGGAACTCTATGCGCCTCTGTTCTTCCTCCTCGAAGGTCGCAACTACGACCCAGCGAAGGAACTTAAGGACTTGACACAGGAGAAGTACAACCGTGTGGGCATCGTGATGGGCGACACCGTGGCATCGTCGAAGGGCGCAAGCATGGGAACCATCCTTGGCCGTCTGGCAAGCGTGCCTGTGCAGAGAAACATCGGTCGTGTGAAGGATGGCTCACTCGCTCCATTGGAGATGTATGTGGGCGCAAAGAAGGTCGATGAGTCGGAAAACACCATCAGGGGCATCTACGAGAAGGGCTACATCGTGCCACGAAAGTACGTGGGACGCTCAGGCTACTTCTATGCCGACGACAACCTTGCGTGTGACGAGACCGATGACTATATGCACATAGCCAACCGCAGGGTGATAGACAAGGCATATCGCCTCGCATACAACATCATGCTCGACATCCTCCTCGATGAGCTGGAAATCAACGATGACGGAACCTTGCAGGTGGGCATCGTGAAGAGCTGGCAACAGACCGTGGAGAGTGGCATCAACAAGCAGATGACCGCCAATGGCGAGCTTTGCGCCAACTCAGACGGTGATGGCTGCAAGTGTTACATGGATGAGAAACAGAACGTGCTCAGCACATCGAAGGTATTGATGACCCTCAAAGTGCGTCCATACGGATATGCCCGATACGTGGACGTGAAACTGGGCTTTTTGGTTGAAACTAATAACGGTTAAAGATCATGTTTAATACAAGAGAATACGAGTGGTCAGACATCAATGTCGTGCTGGCAGGCAGAACCGTCACAGGGTTCCGTGCCGTGAAATACTCCTCGAAGCAGGAGAAGGAAGCCTTGTATGCCAAGGGCAACAAGCCCCACGGCATACAGCGAGGCAACAAGGCGTATGAAGGTTCCATTAGCTTGACGCAAAGTGAGTATGAGGCATTGTCGCAAGCTTCAGGCGGTGACATCCTTGACATTTCCATCGATCTTGTTGTCTCCTATGGAAACCCAACAAAGGGAGATGTCATCGTGACAGACCTTCTCCAGGGCGCAGAGTTCACGGAAGACAACACGGAATGGAAGCAAGGCGACAAGTTCCTGGAGAAGGAGCTGCCCTTCATCTTCCTCGACAAGAAGAAAGTTTAAAAAGGTGTTTGAACACCATTCAAAGAACATTCAAAAAAGATTCAAAATGAAAAAAGACCAAGTAAAAATTGATGAGTGGAAGAAGAAGCATGGCGCAGTCTTCCAGATTACCACAGGTGGAAAGACTTGCATCGTGCGCAAGCCTACACGCAAGGATCTGAGCTACGTGAGCGTGGTGAAAGACCCAATCAAGATGCAGGAAGCCTTGCTCAACCAGCTCTGGCTCGACGGTGATGAGGAAATCAAAACAGACGATGACCTCTTCCTCGCAGCTTGCTCACAGTTGGAGGACTTGCTGAGAGTGAAGGAGGCTGAGATAAAAAAGCTTTAGTGGATGCAGGAATAAATGATGTCGGTGGAGGTGATGTCCTGCAAATGGACACCCTTCTGAGATATAACCTGTATCTGGACCCAGACACGCTTTCTGACGAGCAATGGGCGTGGACTATCAAGTATTTGTCAGAGATTAAGCAAAAGGAGAACAGAATAGATGGCTAAGAGCATATTGCAATTTCTCATCAAACTACAGGCTGACCAAGGGAACGTACTGAGCATCGCAAGGCGCACCAGCGAGCAACTTGACACTATATCACGGAAGGCGACCTCTGTGGGCAACCGACTTCGTGAGGCATTCTCGTTCTCCAATTTCAAGACCTCCCTGATGTCACTGCCAGGCATGGACTTCCTGATGAACCCATATACCTTGGCAAGCGCAGGCATCTCAGCCATATCATCCATTGGAGCGCAAGCGGAACAGACCAGTGTCGCCTTCAAGACCCTCGTGGGAAACGAGACGGCAGCGGCCAAGATGTTGAACCAGATTTATTCCTTTGCGGCAAAGACCCCATTCGAGCCACTTGACTTGGAAAACAACGCCAAGATGATGCTTGGCTTTGGAGTCAGCGCACAGAAGGTGGTTCCGTATCTCCAGCAGCTTGGTGACATCGCCACGGGCGACAAGGAGAAACTTGGAGGTCTCTCACTTGCGTTCGGCCAGGTGGCATCGGCAGGTAAGATGCAGGGACAGGACTTGATGCAGTTCATCAATGCTGGTTTCAACCCATTGAAGGAACTCCAGAAGATGACAGGCAAGACCTATGCCGAGCTTCAGGATATGATGAGCAAGGGACAAATAGGCTTCGATGCCGTGGCGGCAGCCATCGCCCATGCAACAAGCGAAGGTGGAGCCTTCAACGGCATGAGCGACAAACTGAGCCAGACGGTGAGCGGAAAGTTCTCCACCATGGTCGGAAACATCAGGCAGTCTGCCATCGGCATGTTCGATTCCATCAAGCCTGTCATCCTTGGTGTGATGGATCTCATCGGTGCTTTGGTACCACCGATAGCATCAGTCATAGGTGGCATCCTCTCCATCCTATCAAGTGTCATCGGTTTCTTCATCAAGTGGAAGACGGAAATCGGCTACATCGCAGTGGTGGTGGGTGTCGGAACGGTCGCCTTCAACTTGCAGACCATCGCCCTCTGGGGTCTTGTCGGTGTGATGAAGGTAGTGACGGCCGTCACCAAGGTTTGGCAAGGCGTGCAATGGCTTCTGAACATAGCCATGAACGCCAACCCTATAGGCCTTGTCATCACAGCTATAGCAGCATTGGTGGCAGGTGTCGTCTATTGCTGGAACAAATTTGCAGGGTTCCGTGCCTTCCTTCTCACCATGTGGTCGGTCATCAAGGGACTTGGTAACATCATCAAGGACTATCTGATAGACCGATTCAAGACCTTCCTCAGCGGAATCGGCAAGGTTGGTCAGGCTTTGGCAAAACTGTTCAATGGTGATTTCAGCGGTGCATGGTCAAGTGCGGTGGGAGCAGTCAAGGACCTGACAGGCTACACCAGTGCGACCAAGGCGGCAGATGCCACACGGAAGTTGGCAAGCGGTGTCAAGGATGAGTATGACCGCAACTATGCGAGGGAAAGTGCCAAGGACAAGAAGAAAACCTCCTCTTCCATATCTACCCCTTCCACAAAGGGAAGCCCTGCCTCATTCTCCTTTGGCTCACCTGCCAGTGGCGGAAATGCCAAGGGTGGCGGCAAGGGAAGCAAGGGCGGAAGAGGTGGCAAGACCACAGCAGAAGCCCTTGCCACTGGCGGCTCTCGCTCTTCGAACATCCACATTACCATAGGCAAGTTCTTCGACAACATACAAGTAACAATGGCCGATAAGACTGACACGGCAGAATTGGAGCGCATCGTGCTCCAGTGCATGAACCGTGCCTTGTCCATCGCAACAAGCACAGACCGATGAAGACAAACAGATTCATATTGCAGAACATGGCACTGAGGGCACTTGGACTCACCAAGATGCCACCATACTGGCTTTTCCGTGAGAACAACGTCCTTGGCAAGAACCTGGGCTACCTCTCTGCGGCAAAGACCATCCCGGACAGCTCTGAGTTCAATGTGGAGACCATGACGGATGAAGAGCTGGAGGACGTGGTCAGAACCAACGCAAGGGGAATCCCCATGGTGCTGCCACTTCGTTTCCAGTTGGAGGAGTCAGGTTCCGAGGAGTGGCTTTTTCCCCTGGAACCCATGATCAGCCTGAACGGTCAGAACATCCTTACCAGGAGACATGTGTCGAAGGGAACCATCAAGGGCAGCATCAAGGAGCGTTGGACGCAGGATGACTACACGGTTAGAATCGAGGGCTTGCTGATGGGCGAGGATGGCAAGTACCCAGAGGAAGACGTTTCTCGCCTCAGGGCTTTCTGTGAGGCTGGACATGTGAAGGCACTCAACCCCTTGCTGGAGATATTCGGCATCAGTCAACTTGCCATTGAGAGCTGGGACATTCCCTTCACCTCTGGCACGGCAAACCAAAACTACTCCATCCAGGCATACAGTGACGACATCTACAAGTTGTTGCTGAGCCGTGACGACTTAAACGCATAGACTATGTACACAATGGCTTTTGACATACGCATTGGAAACTACAAGCTTTGCATGATCGACAAGGTGGAGATACACCGCAGCGTGGAACTCCTTGCCGACACAGCCATCATCACCCTTCCTGCCTGTGAGTACAACAAGGCGTTGCAGATAGAGGACAAGCTGAAACGTGGGGACAGGGTCTTCATCATCCTTGGCTACAAGGAGGCTGGCCTTGAAACAGAGTTCGAGGGATGGCTTCAGCGCATATCCACCGATGGAGGAAACATCAAGCTGCACTGTGAGGATGACCTGTTCCAGTTCCGAAAGGACATCAAGAACGAGGTCTTGCAAAAAGTCAGTCTTGGCGACCTCCTCACCAAGGTGGTCTCTGGCTGTGGGCTTGACATCAAGGTGAATTGCTCCTACTCATGGACATACAGCAAGTTCGTCATCAACAACGCAACAGGATATGACGTGCTGAAAAAGGTGCAGGAAGAGTGCGGAGCGGACATCTACCTACAGGACGGAACGCTCCACATCCACCCACCTGGCGAGAAGATGGGCGTGGAATGTTTCTACGACTTCTCACTGAACGTGGAGGAAGACAACCTCACCTATCATCGTGCCGAGGACAAAAAGGTGCAGGTCATCGTGAAGGCACTGATGCCTGACGGAACCGTCAAGGAGGTGGAGACTGGCACGACTGGTGGCGACAAGATAGAAATCAAGTGTGCCACCAATGACGAGGCATCCATGAAGGCTCGTGGCGAGCTGGAGGTGAAACGTAGAAGCTTCGACGGCTATGAGGGAAGTATCACTGGGTGGCTCATCCCGATGTGCAAGCCCTCAGACAGCGTGACCCTCCATGACCGTGACTACCCCTACAAGGATGGAACATACTTCGTGACAGCCGTGACGACGGAGTTCTCCAGCGCAGGTGGCAAAAGAAAGATAGACTTGGGATTTAGACTCAGCTAAAAGACATGGACGAATACAGAAAGTTACAGGAAAATCTGAAACGTGCCTCAGGCAACGGCAGAACCATCTCCATATACCAGGGAATCGTGAGGTCGGTCACAGGCAACCTCTGTGAGGTGACAGTGGGCGGCATCACCATTCCTGGGGTACGCCTGAAGGCATCGGAAATGGACGATGACGGCAAGATGCTCATCACCCCAAAAATAGGCAGCGCAGTGACCATCGGCAGCCTGTCTGGCGACCTTGCGGAACTCGTGGTGCTCCAAGTGGATCACATCGAGACAATAGTCATCAACGGTGGAAAGCTTGGAGGTCTCATCAACATCGAGCAACTGACAGACAAGATCAACGAGCTTGTGGAAGCCTTCAACGGCCACACGCACCAAGTGACGGTGAGCCACCCAGGCGGCACGTTTACCACAGTGAAACCAACCAGTTCCGCAAAGTCATTCAAGAAGGACGACTACGAGGACGCAAAAATCAAGCACTGACATGGAAGGAATACAACTCACATACAACAAGGATTCTCCAATACTGGAGCCAACGGTCAGAAACGGACACCTACAGACCGGTGACATCCTGAGACAGAACCAAGCCTTGATACTCACCCTTCACCATGGTGAGCTGAAGGAAAACCCATCGGTAGGTGTCGGCATCAGCGACATGTTGCTTGACAACGACCCCATCTACTGGAGGACGCTCATCAAGGAGCAGATGGAGATGGACGGCCAGACCGTTGACAAGGTGAGAATCACCAACACGGGAATACAGATAGAATCTAAATATTAAAACGACAAGACAATGATTATCGAACATTTTTTGAATAAACTTATGGTGGTGCTCTCCACCATGTGGGGATGGGTGATGTGCCTGTTCCTGATTATTGCCAACTTTTTGGCAGGATATGAGACGATGGTGGGGTTCACGGTGTTTGCCGTGGTGATGGATGCAATCTGGGGCATTGCCTCCAGCCTAAAACAGAAACGGTTCACCAAGAGTGAGCTTGCGAGGGATTCATTCAGCAAGCTTGCGGTGTATGGTTCCGTGATCCTGATTTTCATCCTCATCGACAAACTCCTTGGAGTGGAAAATGGACTCACCACAAGCGTGATCTGCATCGGCATCATCCTCGTGGAGCTATGGAGCACGGCAGCGAGCATGTTGATTTGTTTCCCCCGTATGCCGTTCCTCCAATTACTGAAGAAAGCCCTTGTGGGTGAGATAGCGAGCAAACTGAGAGTAAAACCAGAGGACGTGGAAATCGCCCTCGAAGCATTGAGAAAGAAATGAGAAATATCGAATACATAGCCGTTCATTGTACGGCAAGCAGTCAGAAGACAACCATCAAGCAGTTAGAACTGGAGTTCGAACGCAAGGGTTGGAAATTCCCTGGCTACCATTATGTCATCCTCCCAGACGGAACCATCCATCAGATGCTTGATGTGGAAAAGGTAAGCAATGGCGTGAAGGGCTTCAACTCGAAACTGGTGAACATCGCCTACATCGGTGGCATTGACGCAAATGGCAAGCCTATTGACAACAGAACGGAGGCACAGAAGGAATCGCTCAGAAACCTGTTGAAACTCTTGCGCAAGAAATATCCAAAGGCGGTCATCCAGGGACACCGTGATTTCAGCCCAGACCTGAACCACGATGGAAAGATAACCCAGAATGAATGGATCAAGGCTTGCCCTTGCTTCAACGCAAAGGAAGAATACAAGGACATTTAAAGGCAGACAACATGAAACATTACATCTATTTGCTCCTGGCAGTGCTGATGCTCGCTGCCTGTGGCACGACAAGAAAAGTGGAATCCAATCAAAGACATGTGGCGAAGGATTCCGTGAACATCCGTGACTCCATCGTCATCAAGGACTCCCTGGTCATCCGTTATGAGGTGAACGTGAGAGATTCCGTGAACATCAAGGACTCTACCATCTTGGTGATAGACCAGGACGGAAACGTGGTAAGCAAGGAGAAGTACCGTAGCACGGAACGAAACCGAAACACCGACAAAGGCAAGGAGGTCGCACAGAGCCAGTCGAAGGAAAACGTATCGAAGGCCGATGAACGGCATGACCTGGAGAATGAGGAACAGAAAGAAACCGTCCAAAAAAACAACGAATTGAGAAATGAAGTCATATTTTGGTTTTCTGTTTCTATCTTTTTTGCGGTGATGTACGGTATCATCGGTTTACGTAAAAAGTCAGAGAAATGAAAACAAAGGTCAAGGACGGACAGACGATGGCAGACATCGCCATCCAAGAATTTGGATCGTGGGAGGCTGTGCTTGCCATTGCTAAGGCAAACGGCATCTGCATCACGGACATCCCACATCCGGGAACAGAGTTGAAACTTCCAGACGGAACCTGGAATCGTGTCATGCAGAACTACTGCAAGAATAATGACGTGAGTCCTGCAACCGCAAGGGATCAAGGAAATGTCCGTCTGAGAATCTTTGGCGAGGAGTTTACAAAAGAATTTACTTAGACATGGCAAGGACTGTAGCAGAGATCAAGAAACAGATGACGGATGCGTTCATGGCAGATGCCACCATCCGTGAGAAATATGGGCTGAGGGAAGGCGATACCTGGAGCGGTAGCTTTTCCTCTGTCAGTTTGGAGAGCATCATGTTCTTCATCGTCGCAGCCTGCTGCCATGTGCTGGAGGTTGTCTTCGAAGAGTACGTGAAAGTGGTGGATGACAAGGTGAGCATGGCTGTAGTGGCATCCGTTCCATGGTACTACAAGATGGCAAAGGCCTTCCAGTATGGTGACAGCCTCGTGCTCAACGAGGACACCCAGCAGTATGGCTACGCCACCATCGACGAGGGCAAGCAGGTGGTGAAATACGCAGCCGTGAGGGATCGTGGCACGAGCGTGCAGATCCTTGTGAGCGGTGAGAAGGACGGCAAGCCTGTGGCACTCTCAAACAGTGTTTTAACGGTGTTCAAAGAGTACATGAACAGGGTGAAGGTGGCAGGTGTTGTGCTCAACATCAGCAGCAAGGAAAGCGACAAGCTCTCCATATCTGCAACCATTTCCGTGGATTCCCTTGTAATAGATGAGAATGGAGTCAAACTGTCCGATGGAACCATGCCTATCGAGGAAGCCATCGAGAACCACCTGAAAGACATCCAATATGGAGGAACCTTCAACAAGACGAAGCTCATCAGTGCCATCCTCTCTGTCGATGGTGTCGAGGATGTAGAACTGGGTACTTGCTCATACAAGCGAGACGGTGACCTTTCCTGGACTACCTTGGCAGGAAACAACTATATCGGTGAGAGTGGCAGCTATATTCCAGAAAAACTTTCAGAAACTTTGAGTTATGTGGTATAAGATTGATTTTGTAAAATTGGTGGCGTTCTTACTGCCTCCAATTTTGAGGAGTGCCTTTCTGCTGGCTCTCCTGAGGGTATTGATAGTTCCCATCCGACATGTATATGATTTGTTCATTCAGCATAAGGATGGGGCTGATGAAAATCTGAACGTATCAGGCAATGTCATCGTTTTGGAAAATGTGCTCAACCGCTATTTCTGCCTGGAGAATCGACAAATATACATTGTCACTCCAGAGGCGAAGAACAGAAGCTCATATCTCCATTTCAAGCGAGAACAGAAGTTCTCATTGAAGATGTATCTCGCAAAGGAGGAAAAGGGTGTATATCTTATCCACGAGTATGATTCCTCCACTCCCATCAACTTCATCGTCATGGTTCCCACGTTCCTTTGCACCTCAACGGAAACCAAGGAGGCGGACAAGTATGGGTGGAAAAACCTCAATGCCATCAAGAAGATATTGAACATTTACAAACCAGCTGGAAGAACTTTCAGCATAAACTTATACGATTATGAATAGACTTATTTTCAGCGAGGGCGGTCAGCCTGTTTTCTTGGAAGACCTGAAGCTTCTTCAAGACAACATGATAGATTTGATCTTTTCCTTATTCCCTGTTACTGACGGAGGTGAGGAAACGAGTGGGTATGACGATGCTGGATATAAAGACTTACGAAATCTCCCTATATATTCCACTCCAAGGCATGTCAATGGAAGTGCGGATGCAAACTGTGAGACCGTTCAAGCCCACAAGCTCATCACCAAGAATGGAGTTTATGATGTCCCTGAAACAATAATATCGGAAGGTGAGGTCGAAGATGGCTTGTATTACCTAACAGGTTGTTATTATGTACTCAATGAAGAAATCATCGAGAAGAGAGAGTTCGAGGATGGAGTGAGCCGTGGCGTGGTCAAGAGCCTCACAGCTAAAATCGTAGGAACAAAGCCTACATCAGGAACGTTCTATGCAGTTAAGGATGTTCCGTCGCTAGACGCTCTCCAGACTCTCCCTGTAAGATATAAAGATCTTATAAAACGATAAGCTTATGAAAACAATATATGAACTTCAAAAGGAGGCTTTGCGCCTTCGCCAAGTGACAGACGTGGACAGCATCAGTCCAGAGGATGCCTTTGGCCTTCATGCCGACACCCTGGCATACCTTGCCGACATGGAGCAAAATGCGGATGGACTTGGCATCCATCAGGTTTACAAGAGCTATGCCGCAATGAAAGCGGACGGCACGGCTCCTGTAGGCACAAATGGCAAACCACTTCGCTTTGGTCAACTCGTAGCCATTTACGATGCAAACAACTCAACACAGGCAGAGAGCGGAAACGTCTATGCCTTCCAAAAGGGAAATACAGCGGAGCCATGGCTACTGATGGGAAACCTTGGCAGCATCTATGCACTCCAGAAGCAAGTTGACCAGGAAATCAAGGATCGTGGCGAAGCGGACAATAGCATCAAAAAGTCCATCGAGGAAGAGAGGTCAAATCGCTCTGACGCAGATACGGAGCTTTTGAAGCGTCTGCAAGGCACGAGCGAGAGCAGCAATGCCCTCACTGATCCATTCCTCAACCTTGGGAACTTCACTGATGGCGACACCTCTAAGGAAGAACAACTTCAGGCAAAACTGGACGCAGCCTATGCGAGCACGGAGAACTACAAGTTTGTGGGTGTGCTCAGAGCCACGTTTGATGGTGTGAACGTCCAGGTACATCAGTTTGCCATCGGCTATGCGAGGGAATATTGCATCCAGGTGGCAGAAGGCCCTGTCCGACTCAACGACGATGGCAGGCTGGCAAGCGGCACTACCTTTGCCGAATACATGCGTACCCACACCAAGGAGAACGGATGGACGGAGTGGACGCTTTGTGGTGGAAAGTCTTTGGCCGACAACATGCGTGAGAGCATCGCTAAGACAAGCGAGGCAACCTTGAAGTCCATCGACGCAAAGATGGGACAGCCTGGCGGCATCGCCCAGCTTGACGAAAACAGCATCATCCCAAAAGAGAACCTTCCAAAGGAGGTTTATGACGTGGTGATGGTGAGCTACTGGGACACAAATTCCATCTCCATGGTCGGAGCCTACAGATACTCCAGCCAGGAGAAGAAACTTGAAAGACTCATCGACACGGTGGAGGATGGCGACATCGAGCCGAAATGGGTGCAGCAGACACTCAGCTCATCAGTGATCTACGTAGATGTGGCAGGCAAGGTTCCATACATCTGGACTGGCACGGACATGGCGCAGATAGCACCGAAGGCAACTCCAGCGAGCATTTTCAACGCCACCACGGAGGTTCCCATCACTGGCTATTACCAACTGTCCGACCCCGACAACCCAAGCATGTCCGCCATCAATGCGGCATGGAAGGAAGGCAAGGCTGTGAGTGGACTGATCATTTCCTTCGAGATGTCGGTAGGCATCTGGAAGACCTACCAATATGTGGGCAAGACCGTGACGGAGGCAAACTGGTTCAACCCTGATAATTGGAAGGACTTTGGCTCCCTTGCAGCAGGATCTGAGACCTACATCATCATCGACACTCTGTTGGGTAACCCAGAGGTGGGAAGCTACTGGACTTTGGCGACCGCAGTGCAAGCCCTCTTGAAATACCAGGAGAAAACAGGCGTGCAGTATGCCAAGAAGGGACTCATCATCTCCTATTCCACAGAGGAGAAGCAGATGGAGACCAAGCAATTCCAGGGCGACTTGACGGAGATTGGTGAAATCGGGCTGTGGAAGGACTTTGGAGGCGGCTCTGGCGTGGATGCAAAGGATGAGCCAAAGGCAGACGGCAAGGACGCTCTCTCCACTGGTGGAGCATACAAGTACATCCCCACCAACATCAAGGTGGACACGGAAACGGAGGGCGTGGTGAAGCTGCAACTCGAAAATGCGGCTGGCGAGGGCATCGGTGACGAACAGCAGTTTGCCGTCGGCACAGGAAGCGGTGGAGGCTCAGGAACCATCGTGAGCATCCAGTTCGAGAACTCGCCCCTCTATGCCAAGGCTGGCGGCTCTGTGCTCATCAAGGCTGCCATCCGAAGCATCACCACGCAAGGCGGCAGCGAGATAGACAACATGATCGAGAAAATCGTGCTCAAAGACCGTGACACGAACCAGGTGTTGGAGACCATTGCCGTAAACAAGGCATCGTCCGCCTCTGGTGACACATACGACTTCACCATAGATGTCAGCTCCTATTTCGTGACTGCCACTAACAAGCGATTCCAGCTGGTGGCATACGATGACGCTGGAAACAGCGGTTCGAGAAACATCAACGTCTCAGGTGTGGATGTCTCCATCACGAGCGTGCAGACCCTCAACTATACCCAGAACACAAGCCTCTTGGTCGGTGGCGCAGCCAAGAGCATCCCGATGTATAAGTTCGCCAACAACGCAAGCGACAAGGGCATCAAGGTCATCACGGAGATCTATGTCAACGAGCAGTGGCAGGTACTTGGAACCTCCACCATCATGGACACCTATTCCCATTCCGTGAGCATAGACCCACAAAACTGTATGGGCACGCCACTGGCACATGGCGCATATCCCTTGCGAATCCATGGCGAGGACGTGGGAAGCGGCGTGGTTGGAAATTACCTCCACACGTCCGTCATGGTCGTGGAGGAAGGAAACGTCACACCTATCGTGGCGACACGATGGTACACGGACGAAATGGAGGGCAAGCGCAAGCTCTATGAGTCCATATCCGTGGAATATGCCATCTACGTTGCGAACGACAACAACCCGAAGGCTGTCATCCTCTATGACGGCAGCGTGCAGAACAACAGCGTGGCATATCGCTCCCAGACATACACCTTCACCAAGCAGGTGATGGAGGGCGTGCATGATGGCTCCAAGACCATCGTGGTGTACGTAGAATGTGGCGAGTCATCATCCCAGGCAGCGTCGTTTGTCATAGATGGAAGTCTCGTGGACGTGGAGGAAGTGAGCACACAGCGTGTGTTCAACATCACCATGGACTCACGCTCCAACAGCGAGGAGGACAAGATCATCAAGGACGGAGACACCTCCATCAGCGTGGAAGGATCCAACTGGAGCACCAATGGATTCGTGAAGGACACCTTTGGAACGGCATCCTATGGCACGGAGGCCGACAACGGCCTCATGTCCTTGCGCATAGCAGAGAACATGAGGGCAGTGTGTGACTACAAGCCGTTCGCCTCCAACAGCATCGAGCAAAACGGAATGGCCATCAGCTTCACGGTGAGGGTGAAGAACGTGGAGGACAGGAACGCCAAGCTGATAGACTGCCTTGGCGACAACAAGGTGGGCTTCTACCTGACTGGCGAGAAACTTGTCTTCACGTGTGACGGAGCCACCGCCACCAATCCCGATGACCTTGGTGCGCAGCAAACGGCCGTGGCGTATTACGCACAGGACGCAGTGACACGCTTCGACATCGTGATAGAGCCTTCCTCCATCGCCCCTTACTCAGGCATCGGCAGCATCAAGATATTCCGCAACGGTGACGAGGCAGGTGCCTGCTACTATGACGCTGGCAAGCTCATCAACAACGACCACACCATCAACTTCGATGGCACAAGTGCCGACATCTATCTTTATAAGTTGACGGCATGGGCTACATACTTCAATTTCCGCCAGGCTGTCGATAACTACCTTGTGGGGCTGAAGGACACCAAGGAAATGCTCAGCGAGTATGAGAAGAACCTTGTCATGGCATCGCAGACGGCAGAGGGAACGACCAAGGACAGACCAACCATGCAGGCTTGCCTCAACGCAGGTCTTTGCTGTGTCACACTCCTGAAGAACCCAGACACCGACGACATAGAGCAGAACTACCCTGGCTATCTTGACAAGCTGGATGGCGACAAGAAGACGAAGGCACTCTTCGACTGGATCGTGAGATTCCCAGACCGCCCATGGCAGGACTTCAAGGTGGTGCTCGTGCCTACGGTGAACCAGGGAACGACATCATCGCTCAGACCAATCAAGAACAAGAAGGGCAAGTTCAAGGGATGCAAGATCATCCTCCTCCACTCAGAGGAAGACTTCACTGGCGAGGAGCTGGAGAAGTTCAAGCTTTGCCAGAAGATGGCGGCCAAGGGCAAGATACAGGTGAAGGATGGCGGCATGTGGATCAGCACATCCACCATCAAGGTGGACTACTCAGACTCAGGAGGCGCAAACAACGGAGCCACCATGGAGCTGATGAACAAGTTGCAGCGTGCGCTTGGCGAGAGATACATGACACCAGCGCAGAACGCCTACAAGGGAAGCGAGAACATGAACACGTCCATCGACTCTGTGCCATGCGCCCTTTTCCGCACGGACATCAACTCTGTGGATGCCACCAACGAGTCCTATGCCTATTTCCATGCCAAGGCAAACTTCAACGTTGACAAGAACAACCCAAGTTTCTTTGGCTTCGAGAAAGTGGACGGATATACGGCAGACTGCCTCAATTATGGCGACTTCAAGGAACTCGTTGCAGCCAAGGGACAGAAGCTGACGGACTTCAAGGATGAGGTACTGAAGGATGTTTCATCCCTTGTGGCAGGAAACATCTACATGCTTTCAGAGTATTGCGGCAACGGAAATGTCTTCCTGGAGAATGACGGAACAGGCTCCATGGTGGAGACCACAGCCGTGGCTGACCCAACGGAAACCACCAAGACCCTCTCAGAGGTGATGTCTGACAACGTGAACGAATATGACTGGACGTAGGTCTATCACACGTCCGATGACAGATACGCCAAGTACAGCGGTGGAAACTGGAAGGACACCACAGGCTCCATGAGCTACGACAAGGCAACGAGAAAGTGGACAGTGTCTGGAAGGGTGCTGAATCCAACGACCTGCTACGAATACCTGAAGTATGATTATCTCTGTTGGCTGAAGGGCGTGAATGGCGTTGACGACATGATGAAGGTGGACGAGGCGACTGGCAACCCTGTGTGGATGTCATACTTCGAGGCGAGATACCCAGACGACGATGACCTTGTGGCGTTGTATGAGTCTGGCAAGAAGGTTCCATACGACCTCTACAACTTCCTCATGTTCACCCAACAGTGCAGCAACGACCTCACGGAGGCGGATGGCGACATCACGCTTGACGGTCTCACAGTAAGGGGCACTAAGGAGAACCGCCTGAAGAAGTGGTCTCACGAGCTTCACAAGTTCGCCAACGTCCACAGCGTCGGATGCTATGTGGTCGCAAGCGACTACATCCTTGCCGTTGACCAGCGAAGCAAGAACATGATGCTCAGCTTCTACCTTGACACCGATGGTGAGGTGAGGGCTTACTTCAACCACTGGTATGACGGAGACTGTGTGTGGAACTATGACAACGACTGTGGCCTTACCGTCCCATGGGACTTGGATGCCGTGAACGATCCAAAGCATTATTACCAGGGATGGAACAGCGTGATGTTCCAGCAATCATACAAGGTGGACGGCTTCTGGCTTGATGAGACAGGCGACAATGTTGTGACGCTCCATGACATCGCAGGAGAGATGCGAAGCGCAGAGTCAGACGGAATGAAGATTTTCTCTGTACAAGGTTGCACCAAGCTATGGGTGACCGACCGACTGGCAAAGTGGGCGAAGGTCATTTCCTCATTCGATGGCGAGCGAAAGTACATCGAGAACTCCACGGCAGGAGCCAACTATTACTATGCCGTGCATGGTCTTCGCCTTGATGATCTGCCTGAGACATTCAGAAAGCGTTTCGCATACCGTGACGGCTACTATCAGGTGGGTGAGCTTTACACCAACCCATTCAAAATGCGTGCCGTGGGCACTGAAATCTCCATTGCCATCACGGCAGCACAAGACAGTTTCTTTGGAATCGGTGTGGATCGTGCGGATGCGTGCGTGGACAGTTGCTATCTAAAGGCTGGCGAGAGCTACACGCTCAGAAGCGGCATGACCGCCTCTGGCGCAGGAACCATGCTCTATGTGTTCGGGGCGAAGAACCTGGCAAGGCTCGACTTGTCTGGATGCGCCCCAAAGGCTGAGAGCTGGGACATCTCCAACTGTGAAATGTTGCAGGAACTCGTGCTTGGTGGCGAGGACTACGAGCCTATGGACGGCACGGCTGCCATCACACAGTTGAACCTTGGAAACAAGCCGTTCCTCTCTTCCATTGACGTGAGGAACACGAAGGTGACTTCCATCACTGCCACATACTGCCCACGATTGAAGACCGTCTTGGCAAAGAACTCCTCCCTGTCAAGCATTGACTTGGCGGAGGCCTCGCCAATAGAGACCCTTCAGCTTCCGTCAACGATGTCGAACCTCTCATTCAAGAACTTGCCAAGGCTGCAATACCCTGGTGGGCTGACCTTCGATGGCATGGGTGGCATCAAGAGCGTGCTCGTGACGAACTGCCCAAGGATAAGTAGCACCCAGTTGCTCCTCGACTCAATAGGTGGAGGCGCAAGCATCAAGTACATCCGTCTGACAGACGTGAACGTCTCAGGCTCATCCACCATCCTGCAAGCCTTGATGGACAGTGAGGCCGTGGGACTGGAAGTGAACGGAACACCATACGATGAGAGCGGAAAGTGCTCTGGTCTGACAGGTAGATGGATTATGACTGACTTCATCACCAAGGAGAAGCTTGCCTCGTTTGCGGCTTACTTCCCAGAGATGACCGTATATAACAGCCAATACAGCGCAATCGTGTTCGATGATACCGTGGGCGACCCTCAGAACATCACCAACCTCGACAACAAGACAGGGCATGACTACAGCAATGAGTACAAGCCATCCGCCCATGTGAGCCAGATTTGGAAGGACATGAAGCCTGTCATCGGCATCTACGACCAAGGTAGCTCCAAGATGACCTGCATCCCGATGGATGAGAAGGACTACTCCAAGCTTGCCGACGGCAGATCAATCGAAAACATCTATGACAAGGGTGAGTACGATGCCTTCATGTATATCGGCAGATATTGGTACAAGGGCATCAATGACGTGAAGCATGACAGAAAGTACCTGTTCTTTTCAAGCCTCCAGGAAAGACCTCTTCCAAGTGCCAACGTGGTGAAGAGGGTGAAACTCCAGGACATCTTGCTTGGTGCAAGTTGCTCTGTCTGCACGGACTCGCTTGACTCCAGCATCTATGATGAGAATGGAAACGTCAAGATAGACAGTTCCACAACGTTCGTCCGCTCCAACGTGAGCTATAATGCGTACAAGATGGATGTGGAGGGAATGAAGCAGGTACGATGGCCTGGCGTTACAAGCAGCCGTATCGGTGCTATATTCGTCAAGGAGGACGGAAGTGTCATCGAGACATACAACTTGACTGGCATGGCATCCGACTCAGACTTCATGGAAGGTGACTATACCTTCACGTCCGTTCCTGATGGAGCGAAGTACTTCATCTTTGCGGTGAAGACCGTCAATGAAGATGGCGAACTCATTGCCGTTGACAGTTCTGAACTCGAAGCCATAGAACCTGACTGGGTGGAGCACAAACCAGAGCTTGTCGGCATCTACGAGGCTGCCATGATGAGCGGAACGCTCAAAAGTGTCAGTGGCGTGGCTGCCAAGCTTGGAGATGGCAATAGCAACACATATATAGGTTGGGCGTATGACAGCGAGGGAAAGGTGACCTATGTGGATCCTACGGACATCCAGGACATGAACCTTCACTACACATACAAGGACTTCCAAAACCTGGCATGGCTGAGAGGAAACGGCTATCAGATGATAGACTATGAGACAAGCAAGGACGTGGCAAACCTCTTCTATGCCCTTGTGGGAAATCGTGACGCTCAGTTGGTATGTGGCTATGGCCGTGGCGTAGGCTCATCAAGCAGCAACGGTTACACGAACAATTACAAGACTGGTTACTGGGATTCAATCGGCAAGGCAAACAGCCCATGGAACAATGGCATGGGAAACAAGGTGCTTGGCATCGAGAACTTCATGGCTTGTAACTGTGAGTGGATGGACAATGTTGGTGTGAACATCAAGAGCTATGTGTCATTCCTGAAAAACAAGATGGTTCCAGTGAGCGGAGATATGCTTGACAGTGTTTGGCACATCTATGATCCTCTTACCAAGACAGAAAGAACCGTACAAGGCATCAATGCCAATGGTTATTGTATCGGACGTGTGAGATTTGGACGCTATGCAGATGTCGTTCCTACCAAGCTAACGAGCGACAACAGCAAGTGGAACCAGAACTATACAGACATTTTCTGGTACACTCACAGTAGCGGTCGTGTCCTGTATCGTGCCAGCGACAGTGCGTATGCGAGTGGCGGTCTCGCCTGTGCGTGTGCGTATTACGCTTCGTCGGGCTCGGATACGTTCCTCGGCTCTCGTCTCGCCTTCAGAGGAGCGATAGAGCTGAAAACAGCGTAAGGGCGAAAAAGCGTGAAAGCGTAAGGTGGAGACCTTCTAAAAAAGGTGCTCCACCTCCAAATACCGACGTAAGTCGGTCGATTTTTGAAAAATTTTTATTACTTTTGCACCCCGAAAAGGAGGATGGTAGAGGGGTTCAGCGGTCGTGTCCTGTATCGTGCCAACAACAATGCGAATGCGAATGGCGGTCTCGCCTATGCGAGTGCGAATTACGCTTCATCGAACTCGAATACGAACATCGGCTCTCGTCTCGAATTAAGAACTACCTGTCTTTAGACAGTCTCATCGCACCCATGCAACAAGCAACGTGCTTGCCCACTGTACGTGCGAGAACCCTGAGCCACGGCAACAGCACAATATTGTGGAAAGCCGAAACATAAATTGGAGTCCTGAAGGCTTATGGAAAATTTTGTTATTCTGGATAATTTGATTCCAGAGATTGTTTCTTTCGAGAATCTGAGCAGTAGCTTTGATTATGTCGTTAGAGACTTAAAGGAAAAGCAGAGAAAACGTTTTGAGGCGAAAAAAGATGATGTTATCGCCTTCTTGCGTCAGCACATTGAAGATGGAAGTTTTCAAGTTACTAATTTTGAGACCTTGCATGTGAAGGATGGCCCAAAGGAAAGAGAGGTGCAAGCTCCTCCTGTCATTGACAGAATAGGATGCCATGCCATTATGAATGTGTTTGAAGACCATGTATATCCCACGGTCATCGAGACATCCGCTGCAAGCATCAAGGGAAGAGGTATGCACTACCTCCATCACATCTTGGAGGAAGACATACATGAGTGCGAGGGGAATCTGTATTACTATCAGTGCGACATTCATCATTTCTATGATTCCATCAACCAGGAATTGATATATGATGACTTGAAACACTATGTGAGTGATCCCATCGTCTTGAAGATATTTTCAAACTTTGTTCATTTGCTGCCCAATGGGCTTTCAAAGGGACTGAGAAGTTCACAGTGCTTCGCCAACTTGCATCTATCACCAATAGACCACCACATGAAGGAAGTGGAGGGAGTCAGGTACTATTATAGGTACTGTGATGACATCGTAATGATGTCCACTGACAAAAGGAAGTTGTGGAAGTGGCGTGGCATCTTGCACCAAGAACTTGGCAAGCTGGGGCTGCAAATCAAGAAAAGCGAGGCTATAAGACCCATTACCGTTGGCCTCGACTTCCTTGGTTTCGTGCATTACGAGGACTATTCCCTTATAAGGAAACGAACCAAGCAAAAGGCTGCAAGGCATCTCGCCAAGGTCAAGAGCCGCAAGAGAAGACAAGAGATCATCGGCTCATTCAAGGGTATGGCTTGTCATGCCGACTGCAAGAATTTATTTTTCAAACTAACAAATAAACGTATGAAGAAATTCAGTGAACTGGGTATCACATATACCCCAGAGGATGGAAAAAAACGTTTCCCTGGCAAGGCTGTGCGCCTGAGTACCATTGTCAACAAGGAAATAGAGATCCATGACTATGAGAAGGATGTGAAGACCTCGCAAGGTGAGGGCAGATACATCGTAAGCTTCAAGGATGCCAAGACTGGAGAATGGGCAAAGTTCTTCACTGCATCTGAGGAAATGAAACAAATCTTGGATAAGGCAAGCGACATCGAGGACTGTTTCCCATTCACAACTGTGATTGAGAGCGAGGTCTTTGATGGCAACAAGGTGAAATACCGCTTTACTTAAACAAGATTTGAACAGCAGTTTATAAACAATTAAACATTATTGAAATGGAAAAGATCTATGGTTCCCCAATTCGTCAGGACGGATTGATGCAAGTTGGTCGAAACCGATGGGACTTGTTCTATGGTTTTGGCAAGGATGAAGACAATGACATGGGCTGGAACTGGCGCACGACATTTGATCATCATCCGACATTGGAAGAAGTGAAAGATACTATTATCACTCAGATCAATTCAAACGCACAGAAAGCGATATTGGAGGACTATGAGTGGAATGGTCACAAGGTTTGGTTGTCTGATGAAAATCAAAGAAACTATGCTTTGGCCTATGGTTTGGCCAAGGATGGTGATTTGAAGACGATGCCAACAGTGAAGTTTGGCTCAGATGATGATCCTTTCCTTTACACGTTCAAAGATGTGGAAGAGTTGATTTCCTTTGCCATTGGTATGCAAAAGCATATTCAAACGTGTCTTGAATCGGCATGGAAGGAAAAGGAAGAAATAGACTGGTCTTTGTTCAATTAATTCAACAAAAAAGCATCCAAGTTTCATTGCTTGGATGCTTTTTTATTGCACATTTCGTTTTTCCGTCTGAAAATCGCATTTCGTTTTTGATTCCGCACGCTTTTCGTTTTGCCGTGATTAGTCGTACAGCAGTAAAACTACCAAGTATTAAACCTTTCCGAGATCGTATTCTTAAAAAGTTTAAGGAAGGTCTTCCGGTCTATAGTGATTTATCTGGGAAATCTATTCTGGATAAAGGAGATTTTCATGTAGATCATTATAATCTTACTTTCGAGGAATTAGTTGATAATTGGATGAAAATAAAGGGTATGGAATATCTCTATCAAAGGATAAATATGAATGAACAAATGAGTACCATTACAAAATTTGTAGATGAGAATCTTGTCGAAGAATTTGTGCTATACCATGATCAGCATACCCATCTGCGAGTTGTAACAAAAGAGGAAAATTTAAGTTTATTGAAAAAAATAAAAAAATAGCAGAAAGAAATGGGTAGGCGTGGGTAATCAGCGTTGTCATTTTTGTGTTTATCGCTCCGCTATCACTTCAATCCCATCTCTCTCAACTTCCTTGAGCAGGAAGGGGTTGAGGTGCTGGTGCTTTCGGATAATATCGACAGGG
>ERZ779855.284-NODE-284-length-45154-cov-2.609237_pt1 | contig 45154 bp, 34 predicted proteins | sample MGYA00511370_ERZ779855 | MGnify/ENA primary metagenome ERZ779855 (study PRJEB29588, sample SAMEA1967319) | human gut metagenome | biome: human gut; feature: human-associated habitat; material: faeces | place: Denmark | collected 2008/2010 ...
AAAAATAAAATCCATACATCATTATTTTCACAAGGAAAGCTGATTTCTTTTCAAACATTTGATTAATAAGCCATGGCAACAAGATATATGATGTTAAAGAAGTATAAATTGGTAATCTTCCAATAAAAACCCCTGATGTAAACATTGAAATAATATATAACAAAGATGTTACAATCGAACAATTAACACATATATTAATTACTGGATCATTCGCTGCATCAATATATTTCTTACCTAAAATAGAAAGAAACATTGGAACTGAATATACCATTACTCTTAAAATATTAGTTCCATTATCTTGTTTCCATACATCAGTGCCTAGAGTATCACTATATTGTGTTTCTTTTAATGCAGTTTCTAATAAAGAAGTAAATTGATTAATACCTACAATTACAATCATAGCTAAGATTATTAGAACCATTGTTCGCTTATTGAATGCATCACCTTGAACAATAAAGATAATCGGTATCATTATTAATGCAGTTTGGTGTATCATTGAAAGTAATAAAATAACTATAATTGTTTTAAAATACTCTTTTTTAATAATCCAACCAAAACATGCAAAAATACCACATACTGCTATAAACTGTCTCATACCATTATGCATATAAGACAAATAATCAATAGAAATAATAAACAAGAATATACTCATCCAATAATCAGATGAATATTTTCTATAAATTTTCATAATACAAAACATTTGAAAAGCCGCAATAGCCAAAAAGAAGACAACGCTTGAATTGCTTATAAAAATCTTAAAAAGAGAACTTAATACATAATAACCTGTATCTTTTGTTTGTGTTGCAGCATACGCTGGTATTTTCCCTAGAGTATCAGGAGCAGAATAATAAAATATTCTATATAAATATGTATCCCCAAAAGAATCTGTTCTAAACCCTGCCCATACAATATAGGGTACTACTAAAAGAAAGGCACTAAACTTCCCCCATCTATATTCACTCTTACCTTCTACCGTTACTAATGTTTTAGGTATTACTACATTTAAGAATAAACCTACTGTTAAAGGCCATATAAGTAACATCCAATAGTTTCTTAGTACCATTCATTTTCCCCCTTATTAAAGCTTTAATGCATCTATTGTTTCTTTTACTACTTGTTTCTTATCAAACTCACGCTCCATCTTACTTCTACCCTGTTTTCCCATTTCTTCTCTTTGACTAGAAGTGAGATGTATCTTTCATCTTTTCATATAAATCATCAGGATTCTTAACCTCTGTTAAGTATCCTGTAATCTTATCATCCACTGCTTCCTGACAACCTGGAATATGACTTGTAATTAAAGGTCTACCAGTAGAAGCACATTCAAGATTTGTGTTAGCCATACCTTCATGCCATGAAGGTAAGACAAAACAATCACATTGCTGGATGAATGGTGTGACATCTTTCTGATACCCATGATATTTTAACCATCCATCTGCTTCATATTCCTTAATCGTATCGCTATAATCTTCTTCATAGCCACCTACGACATCTAATTGACATGTAAGTCCTTCATCATTTAATCGTTTCATGACAGAAAACAGTTCATCTATACCCTTTTCTCTCATGACACGCCCAATAAATAAGAATCTAAATATCTCATTTTTGGGATATGGTGCATACTTAAATCGATCTAAATCAACACCTGCACCATGTAACACATAAGTCTGTTCTTTCTTTACTATTCCTAGATTTACCATAATATCTCTATTGGCAGTATTCTCAAATAATACAATATGACACTTCTTAAAAGCATGTTTATAAAGTGTTGTAACTAATGTCTTCAACATCCCATCATTCTGGAAAGCTGTACCTAAACCAGTTATATTTGCTGAGTAAGGAATATGCATATGTTTACATACAAGTCCAGCATATATATTAGGCTTAATTGTATATGTAATAACATGATCAGGTTTTAATTCTTTAATCACCTGATGATATTGTTTCATAAGTGATAAATCCTTAATAGGATTCATTCCTCTTCTTTCCATCGGAATTCTAATAAGGTTACAATGAAAATCTTGAACCTTCTTTTCAAATTCTATTTCATTTTCATCTTCTGTTTGAGGTATGATAACATGTAATTCATGCCCTCTTTTTACTAACTGATCTATCAACATTCCACGAAATTTATATAAACCAGAAGTAAAGTTACATATAATCAAAATTTTCATTATTTATCCCTTATTCTTGCAGGAACACCTATATATGTTCCTTTTTCTTTTATATCTTTTACTACGACGGCACCTGCACCAATCATACAATTAGCACAGATAGACACATTGTTTTTTACTGTAGCACCAACACCAACCCATGTACTCTTACCTACACGAACAGTACCTGCCAGCTTGGTTCCTACTGATACATGAACATAATCTTCAATCACATTGTCATGTTCCACAACTGAAGAAGTATTAATAATACAATGTTTTCCTATATCTGCACAGGAATTAATAACTGCATTAGCCATAATAACTGTACCTTCTCCAATATGAACACCAATAGAAGAAATAATAGCTTGAGGATGAATTGCGGTATAGAACTTAACATTCCTTAATTGATTCACAATTCTTTCTCTAATTATTGGATTCCCAATGGCTACTATAAAGTAACAATCATTATATTTCATATAGTTATCACTTTTACCTAACACTGGAAACCCAATAAATGTATCATTCTCATAAAAATCATCTAAAAAGCCTTTGATTGTATCTCCTGATTTCAATACAATATCTGCAATCACTTTACCATGACCACTTGCTCCAATGATAATGACTTGTTTATTCATATTCTTATGATCCTTTGAATTCTTCCATTGTGACTGATGTACCCGAAGAAATACCATCTCTCTTAAATACTTTATACACAGTATCAAATATGATCTTTACATCACCCATAAAAGTAATATTTTGTACATAATCAACATCTAACTTAAATCGTTCTTCCCAAGAAATACTATTTCTACCATTCACCTGAGCATATCCTGTAAGTCCTGGTCTAACATCATGTCTATGCTTTTGGAAATCATTGTACAAAGGCAGATATTTTACTAATAGTGGTCTAGGACCAATAATGCTCATATCTCCCTTTAGTATATTAATAAGTTCTAATAATTCATCCACACTTGTACTTCTAAGAAACTTACCATAAGAAGTCAATCTCTGATCATCTGGAAGTAAATTTCCATCTGCATCCTTCTTATTAGTCATAGTACGGAATTTGATGAGTTTAAATATTTTTCCATCTTTACCAGGTCTTTCCTGTGTAAAAAATGGGTTTCCTCCCATCTTAATGGCTCCTATCACAATAAATACAAGTAGAATTGGTGATAAGATCACTAATGCGATTAAAGATAGAATAAAATCTAATAATCTTTTAATATATCTCGCATAAATCCCATAATGGGGTGTTTTAAAATCATTCATGATTAAAACATCCTTTAATAATTTCTATTACAATATCCTGTTGTTCAGGAGTCATCTTGTTATCAGAAGGTAAACATAACCCTCTTTCAAAGATATCCATACCAATATCAAGTGGTAACCCATCTTTTCCAATCTTACCACCTGCAATATAAGCATTTGTTTGTGCTCTACCATTACCATAACGAGTTACAAACCCATTATTTCTATAAATAGGCTGCATATGCATAGGTTTCCAGATAGGACGTCCCTGTGCATTATAAGATGATAATGCATCTAGTATTTCACTAGGACAACTCTTACCTTCTTCAGAAATATAAAGCGCTTTTTCATCATCTCTTACCTGCTTGCACATAGCTTCTTTATTAATGATCATACAAGATAACCAGAAGTTAGGTACACTGTTTTCTTCATCAAATGGATTCATTTTTACAGGCAAATCCTTAAAGCCTTCTTTATAACGTTCATAGATTGCTTTCTTTTGCGCAATATGTTCCTTTAAATAAGGAATCTGTCCTCTTACAACCCCTGCAATCACATTACTCATACGGTAGTTATAACCAATTTCTTCATGCTGATACCATGGAGCATTTTCTCTAGCCTGAGTAGACCATTTACGTACCTTTTCTGCAGCTTCTTTATCATCAGTTAAAAGCATTCCACCAGAACTACCAGTAATAATCTTATTACCATTAAAAGAAATCGCATTATAATCTCCAAAAGTACCTGTTTCTACACCTTTATAAGTTGCTCCTAAAGATTCTGCTGCATCCTCAATTAAAATAGCATGATGCTTTTCACAAATTGCTTTAATTTCATCAATCTTGCCTGGTGTCCCATATAAATGAGCTGCTACTACAACCTTAACATCTGGATATAATCCAAAGGCTTTTTCTAAAGCTCTCGGATCCATATTCCAAGTATCATATTCTGTATCAATAAAAACTGGAATACCACCTTCATAAACAACAGGATTCACTGTTGCACAGAAAGTCATATCAGAACAGAATACTTTATCCCCCGGCTTAACACCCGCTAACTTTACAGCCATATGTAAAGATGCAGTACCTGCTGAGAGTGCAACTGCATACTTTACTCCTACAATACGACTGATTTCTTCTTCTACCACATTGATATTTTCACCAAGTGTAGACATCCAGTTGGTCTCATATGCTTCTGACATATATTTAAGTTCATCCCCATGCATTGTAGGAGAACTAAGCCAAAGGGTTGTATCAAATTTCTTAATAGACATAAAACCTCTTCCCTTCTAAATCTAAATACTATCTTTTCCCATAACCATAGCCATAGCCATAGCCGTATCCATAACCATAGCCATAACCACTTGATGATTCAGTTGTAAAGAATGTGTTCTTATAACCATTCAATACAGCACCTAGAACATTTGGTAAAGTATCATGTAATTCATCTACAGAATCTAAGATATCAGCTGCAGTAGCATGATCCTGTTTCACTACTACAATAGCACTATCAGCTTGTTTTGCAACTAATAAAGCATCCTGCATCATGAATAGAGGTGGTACATCTAGAATAATATAATCATAATGCTTTCTAAGTTCTTCAATTAAGATAGAAAGTCTAGGTCTTGATAATTCTGTTGCACCATCCATTGAAATATCACTACCAAATATAACATCAATATCATCCATATGAACAATACAATCTTCTAATGAAATAAGTGAATCGTTTAAGAAATCTAATGAAGTATGTTTAATATTTGCATACTTCATAGTCTTTTCTACTGAAGGGTTTCTTAAGTCTAAGTCTACAAGACATACTTTATAACCCTTCTGTCCTAATGAAATAGCGCTATTGACAGACACTAATGTTTTACCTTCATTAGGTACAGTACTAGTAAACATAAAGACTGACTGATCTTTCGCTTTATGAGCCTGTTCCATCTTAATTCTAATGTTATGGAATGCATGTCTGAATCCAGATTTCATACCTGGAGAATTAAGTAATAGACTTGCACCAGTCTTTTTACGTCTATCATAGCCTTCTACAAAAGGAATCTTCGCAATATAATCCATACCAAGGATATTTCTAACATCATGCTTATCTAGAATAGTATTTCTAAAGATAGAAGCAATAATTAAGAATAGAATACCTGCTGCAAGACCTAACATACCACCATTCATAGCTGCCTTAATATAGTCTGGATTTGCATCAGGACTCTTAGGCATATTAGGATTATCTAATAATGTGATTGTTACATCATCCATGACATTCGCAGTTACGTTATCATAGTTATTAACAACACAAGTAGCTACATTATAAGCATCCTTAGGATTACTTGCAGTTACTTTTAAAGTAACGAGGTTTGTTCCTTCAGTCTGAGTTGTAGTAATAGTGGCAGGTACTGACTGCACATGTAATACTTCCTTAATAACATTCTGCATTTCATCACTAGTCAGTAATGAATTGAATGTAGGAATCAATGAGTTTGTAGATTCTCCACCCTTAGAGTCTGCATAATAGTATACATCCTCCTGGCTAGTAGCAGGAACAAATACGGCTTCACTTGTATAAGTTGTATTAAAGAAAAGTACTTCTTTCATTTCAAATGCGAGTATTCCAATCAATAGGAATAATACAACATATTTCCATAAACGGCGGAAAGCACGGAAGAAACGGTCAAAATACTTCATTAAATCTATTTTCTGTACATCTGAACTTGTTTGATCCATTATTCTCCCCCCTTAGTTCTATATCTGTTATATCCATATCTATAACCATAAGTACCACGCATTGTACTTGGTTCATAAACTCTACTGTTGAATACAATACCTACTACGTTATTCTTAACATAAGTTAAACGTGAAATAGTTTCATTAATCATGTCTTTTTCAGCATAATCCTGTCTTACAATGAATAATGTTGCATCCATCATTTCATTGATAGTCATTGGTTCATTTAATAAGTAAGCAGGGCTGACATCGACAATGACATAATCATATTCTTCATTCAATTCTTCTACGATAGCTTTTAAACGATTACTTCCAGTGAGTTTTTCAGAATTAGTTAAATCCTGCTGACAAGGTAATAAATCTAAACCTGGATGATCTAAAGTAACAACCTGAGACTTCCAATGGGATTTTCCTTCAATCGCATTATTTAAGCTTGTATTTGTCTTTAATTCAAAAATCTTATTTAATGAAGGTTTTCTAAAGTCCATATCAACTAAAATAGTCTTATGACCATTCTTAGCAAGTGCTAAAGCTAAGTTAGCACCTACACTTGATTTACCTTCATTTTCATGAGCACTCGTAATCATGAAAGAAGTATAACCATGTTTCTGACTTGATGCTTCTACTTTACTTCTTAACTTATTAATAGATTCTCTATAGAAGAAACTTGTCTTAAGTGAAGTAATAAGAATAGCTTTTCTGTTCTTCTTGAAAGGATTTCTTTTCTTCTTTTTTTCAAAAGGAATTCTTGCATATAGTCTTGCATTTAACTTCTGTTTAGCTTCCTTATCACTCTTCACTGTATCTCTAAAGAAGTAATATAAAGCGAGAATAAATACTAATACAGCACCACTTACTAATGCACCCTTCATAAAGTTACCTTTATGACTGTTGTAGTTGACTGGTGCAGTAGAGAAGTTGCTTTCATCTAATATATTGATTGCATATGGGAAATTATAACGCTGTGTACTTCCTGCATACCATTCAGTTAAATACCCAATCGCATAATAAGCTTCCTTCTTCGTATCTGCAGTCACATTAAAGTTAATAATATTCGCCTGCTGTGTACTAATAGTTGCTGTATATGTAGTAGAGGAGATATCCATCTTCTTCTTTACATAGGCACGTGCATTTTTACTATTCATTAAGTAGTTCAAAGTACTTATATAACTCTGAATCTTATCTAGGTTCTTAAATGTATCTCCCCCACTACCTAATGTAGCAGTCATATTAGAACCATATTGAGGTACATAGTTGACAGTCTTTACAACATCAAACATACTCCCAAAAATAAACATCACTGCAAGAATAAGTACCCATCTATGAAATACATCATCGATAATACAACTTATAACGGTAAGGAGATCTTCATTCTGTTTATTGTTTTCCATATATATCCCCCTTACTGTTCCACAATGACAACAAGTTTAGTTAAACCATAGTCGTCATTGGCTGTCTTCACTCTATAAATAAATTCATACATACCAGGTGTATTAGGATCATAATCCGTATTAATAGTCACCTGATTCTTTAAACTAGAATAATCCATCTTATCCATCATAATAGACTGGATATGACTCTTTGCATTCACCTTTGTACCTACCTTAACTCTCATTAAATAAGTATCCAGATTAATTGTCACTGTCTGTTCCTTATTCGTCTGGTACGCCTTTAATGTAAGCTTCGTTTCAGTTCCTGTACTATCACTTACCGCAAACGCAACATAATGATCATCATTCTCTGTATATTCTCTTAATACCTTAACACGAGAACTAATATCACCATCTACACAGCTATAAGCACTCACATAATCACCAAACTGTGCTTTAGAACTAATCCATGAATACACGAGTGCACTATTTAAGTTGATCTGTGGTGCAATATAGTCTTTATACTGGATCTGTCTCGTTACTGTTGTATAGTTATCATCCTTATCAAAGACACCTAAAGTAACGATTCTTGTATTACCTTCTCCAAAAGAACTCATATTCTGTACAAACACTTTCTTAGTAATATCCCCGTCTTCCTTATCAGTGGCCTTAATACCCTTTAATAGTGCTTTGGTTGTCTTCTTCTCATCAGCATTTGCCTTAATCTTTAAAGTACCTGTAGGTACTTTAATGACAGGTGATTCCCCTTTTTGAGGCTTATGGTTATCATAATAAATGAAACCAAAATATAAAGCCGCAATCACTAGGAATATGATTCCGTTTCTGACCTTATTGTTCATACCTTTCCCCCGTTTAATAATTTCTCTGGATTCTCATTGAAGATTCTCTTCGCATAAGAACTACCAAAATAAGTCTTTACCTTCTCAAATGATTCATACATGGCAGGATATCTGTTACGTAAGTTATGTGCATCACTTCCTACTAAATGTATCAATCTTCTATCCAACAAGTCATATACTGTATCTTTGACTATAGAACCATAGTCTCCAAGTATTGACCCTTTATTCATCTGTAGATAGCCACCCATCTCTATAATGCGTGGTGCAAGTTCTGTATTTGTCTGGAATGCTTCAAAACGTTCCGGATGTGCAATAATAGGTATACATCCCTTTTCAAGCACACTCTCTACTGCTTCAAGAATAACATCCTCATTGACATCAAAATAGAATTCGACTAATAAGTATTTTGTATCTGCAAGAGTTGTAATATCCTTGAAATGTTTTTCAAAAGATTCCTTAGAACTATATAAGAACTCACATCCTAGATGTAGTTTAATAGGAATACCTACATCCCATACTATATTTCTAAACTCTTCAAAAAGATTTTCAATCTTTTCTCTAGGATTATCAAAACCATATGCATAGGCAAGATGTGGCGTTAAGATGATTTCTTCTGTACCATCTTTATAAGCCTGATCTAACATCTCTAGACTCATGTCTACACTCTTAGAACCATCGTCTACGAGAGGAAGAATATGACTATGTATATCAATCATAAGTTCACCCCTTTTTACATTTAGTGAATAGTATAACATCTTTTCACACATTTTGGGAGTTTTGACAACACTTAATGCACGAATAGAGTAAAAATTACACTAAATTCTTATTTTTACTTGTATAATCTCATAATCAGATGCCTGAAAGGTATCAAATGTAGCCAGATCTTCTCAAAAAATACCCACCAGAAATCTCCTTCAGTAATCTTTTTATCTTTTCTATATACTGTATGTATGATTCCAAACACTTGTTTAGGGTCCACAGGACCTTCCATATCTGTCTGATTATCACCAATAATATATAACATGCCCTTCTTTATATGATGTATTCTATGCATCACATACTGTCCATTCTCTCTTTGGAAGAAAACGATATCTCCCTTCTTAAAAGGTTCAACAGGTTTAGATATAATGACACTATCACGCATATGAATCAAGAAAGGATTCATAGAACTACCTGTGACAGTAAAACGTACATCTTTACCCTGATTTATTAAATCTATTAATACAGGCATATATTCATTTATATCTACTATCTTCATCTTAATGTGATCTGAACGATTTCTGCTGGATTATTCATCCTAGGCAGTGCTTCTCCAGAACTACTCACCCCTCTTGCAATAATCATATTATTAATACCTAACCTATATAAACCATAATCATACTTAGGAAACCATCCCTGCTCAGGTGCATACAGCCCCTTGCCATTAGGAAGAATAATCTGTCCTCCATGGACATGACCACTTAATATAAGTCCTACATTCCACATATAGGCATCTGCATAAATAAAGGTATCTGGTCTATGACATAACATAATACGATAACTGTCTGTCTTATTAAATGTACTTAAGTAACGATAGACATGATTATTGTGCATGGACTTTTTACTTATACCCCCATCTTCATTACTGAAGGCATAATCATACAGACCACCTACTCTTATACTATTACCCTTTACTGTTATGTCTTCATAACTTTCATCTAAAAAGTGTACACCTATATTTTTAATATTCTCAAACTGGAAAGCATGATGACTATAGTATTCTAACTCATGGTTTCCATAACTCATATAGACAGGAGCTATCCCCACTAATGAATGTAAGAAATCAAGTGTACTTTGATCACTCTTAGATTCATTATCAATAATATCCCCTACACACATAATCAAATCAGGCTTTAACTTCTTAATCTTATTTATAACCTGTTTCTTAATCTTTGTATGATTATCATGAACATCCGCTATCATGACAATATTAACAGGGCTATGAATCTTATCTGATTTCATTGTGTATTGTGTGACATCAATTGTGTAATAAGACTCATACACTAAATAACCACTTCCTAACACAATACACATACATAACATTACAATACAGCTTATAACCTTCTTCTTCATTATAAGACCTTCTCTAGAGTTTCTACAGCTTCCTTAGAAATAGTACATCCTAGATGATAGAAAGGCACATTGTCTATTAAATCCTGTAATAAATCCATAGACTTAAGTACACTTCTCTTATCCCATCTATTCACTGTGAGCTGACTATAGGCTTCCTTAAAAGCAGCTATAGGACTTAATCTCTCTATCTTATTTTCTTTTTCCTGAGATAACATCACAACACACTTAATAGGGACATTCTTATTATGACATACACCACTAGACCCACATACAGGCCATCCATGGGCTGTCCATACGCCATCATCCTTCATAAGTAACCCCTTATCACCATTCACTACATGGGATCCTTTATATTCTTCCCATAATGTCGCCTGTGTTGTCTTACCTGTACCACTAGGTGCTGAGAATAAAATCGCATAATCCTTATACTGCATATAACTGCAATGAAGCACTAATGCATCTTTCTCTAATAACTTCTTTTCTAAAGAGAAGAAAGAACAGAAGAATGGATCTACATACAATTCTCCTAAAGTATCTTTTAGAATAATAGATCTTGCCCTATGAGGTGTTAATTCTTGATACACCCCATAATACCAATCACTGCCCTTAACACCTAGATATCTAGTTTCTAACCCATCACAATCAAGGATTAATAACTCATCCCTTTGAGAGACTACTCTCCCTTCTATTTGTGGTAGTGTCTCACTTACTATAAACTCATATGTATATTCAGGTTCTTCCTGACTTTCAAATATTTGAAAGTTAGGAGGAATCTTTATTAACTTCTCATCATAGATCAACTTAAATGTGAAAGTTCCAATCGTATATATACGTTCCATAATTACTCCTTTCTGATAGTTATTGCCATTCTACCATAATATTTTATATATTTGTAGAGAACTTATGTATAAGGACAAAAAGAAGTAAGAGTAATTCTTACTTCTCGAAATCCTTCTTCATTCTCTTATATTCTTCATAGAGTGTTTCTGTATAGGTACACATATATTCTGGTTTACCCATATAGCTGCCAGATTCTAATAAATGACTTGCAGCACATGTACGACAAATAGGCTTTAACTTACATACAGAACATCCAGAATATAATCGAATCTTTGAACATCCATCAGAAACAGTCTCCCAGGCCTTTTTAAAGCCCACCTCAAAGACATTGGCGGTAGGTGCAGTTAAAATAACACATGGATGCATTTCACCCTGCCAGTTTACTGTATAAGAGCATCTTCCAGCCAGACATTCCATTTGTCCTTCCTGTTCTTCACCAATCACTCTATCTTCTACTAACTTAAGCTGTCTATTAACATACTCTTCAACCTGATCAACTTCACCTAATTTATCTAGATGTTTCGCAAACATACGCGCTGCATCATCAGGTGCAAGTCTTGCCTGTTGATTATAAGGTAACTTTCTTTCACGTGTTGCAGGAAGCATATATGTATCAAATGATGCTGGAAGATCCATTTCAGTCACCATCTTTAATACATCTCCTGCATCCTTCTGGTTATTCTTCGCAAGAGAGAAACCTACTCTTACAGGAATATCTGCTTCCTGTAACATCTTAATAGAATTCATAACCTTATCATAACCATTCTTATAATGACATAATCTCTCATATGTCTCATTACTAGAGCCATATAAAGTAATATTAATACGTCTAGGCATATGTTGCTTAAAGAATTCTACCCATGATTCATCTATGAGTGTCGCATTCGTATTAATCGTAATAACAATCCCCATCTTTTTAAGACCTAAATAGATTTCTTTGAAATCAGGATGTAGTAATGGTTCTCCACCAGTAAGTAATAAGAATAGTGTTCCATTCTCTACCATCTGTTTCCCTATTTCTAACCATTCTTTACCAGTATGAATTCTTCCTCCTGCTTCTTCTAATTGTTTATGAGTTAAATGAACATAACACATATCACAGTTCATATTGCATAGAGGTAATAGTTCTATACTACCGTTTGCAGGTGATTTTACACTTGCAGCCTTATGAATAAGCATTCTTTCGACGGTATTGGCATCTTCCATTGGTTCCATATAATTCTCCCCTTCATTCCAAAATAAAAAAGCTTACTGAAATATTAATATATTTCATAAGCTTTTTCAATGTTTTATAGTTTAAGATCTAAATGGGTGTGCTGGATTAAAGCCATCAACACTATTTACATGTACAAGACCATAGTGTTTATATACTCTACCAAACCAGTCTTTACTTTCCCAAGAAGCTTTATAATCACCACCAACTTCAAATGTTGATGAAGTATAGCTTCCAATATTTGAATCTACAGCAGCAGTTAAATCATCAACCTTAGAACCAATTTTAATATTGGAGATTGAGCTTCCAAACCAGCCGCCTTCCATACCAGTACCCTTTGAGATATTTCCTGTACCGGGTTTTACACAAGCATCCTTATGCCAAAGACCGTTGCTGTCTTGTCTATAGTCGTCACCATCATTTACATGATAAGCATCATTACCTGGAATTGCACAATATGTAGTCGCATTATAACTACCACATGATGTTACTGCAACTGCAGCATCAGCCATAAGATCTTCCTGGATTGCGCTAGGTGTTAACCATTTCTTCATATTTATTTTCCCCCTTCCATTTAAATGTTCTGTTCTTCTTTCGACAGACAAATAGTATTCTACCATACCCCCATCTTTTTACAACATCTTTTCACCTATCTTTACACATCTCTGTAACATTTTTTTACATTTTGACTGTTATTGCATAATAAAAAGTGTCAGTTTTACCCGACACTTCATAATCACTATTTAGATTTCTTTAATGTAGAAAGAATTAAGCATCCTACTACTGCACCTGCTGCAATTGCAAGTAAGTATAATGGCCAGTTGCTTACAGTTGCGATAACGAATACACCACCATGAGGTGCTCTTAACTGACAATTGAATGCGACTGATAAACCACCAGCGACAGCTGAACCAATAACGCATGATGGAATAACATGGATTGGATCATTTGCGGCAAATGGAATAGCCCCTTCAGAAATGAAAGATAATCCCATGATATAGTTTACTAAACCAGCATTTCTTTCATCTTCAGTCCACTTATTCTTGAAGAATGTAGTAGATAAAGCGATTGCGAGAGGAGGTACCATACCACCAGCCATGACAGCTGCCATTAAGATATAGTTACCACTTGCAAGTAAACCAGTTGCTGTTACGTAAGCTGCCTTATTGAATGGTCCACCCATATCGATAGACATCATACCACCAGCAACAACACCAAGAATAATACCATAGTTACCTAAACCACTAAGGAAGTTAGTTAAAGCCTGGTTAATGATAGACATTAATGGGTTGATGGCACTTGCAAATACAGCCATGCAGAATACACCAAGTAATGGGTATAAAAGAATTGGTTTAACACCTTCTAATGATTTTGGTAAGCCTTTAAATAACTTCTTTAAGAATAGAATGATATAACCAGCTACGAAACCATATAATAATGCACCTAAGAAACCTGGAGTTGCAGCTACTTTTGCAGCACTAGGATCTAAGAAAGTAGCACCAGATTTTGCAAGTAAACCACCTGCGAAACCTACAGCTAAACCTGGACGGTCTGCAATTGACATTGCGATAAATCCAGAAAGGATTGGTAACATCATACCAAATGATACGTTACCCATATTATTGAACCAAGCAGCAAGAGGAGTTGATGAACCAAACTTAGCTCCTGCGCTCTTATCATCGACTAAGAATGAGATGGCAATCATGATACCACCAGCTACAACGAATGGTAACATATGAGATACACCATTCATTAAGTGCTTATAGAAGCTTCTACCAGCACTTTCACCTGAAGCAGCTGCTTCTTTCGCATCTGCACTTGCATGATAGATTGGTGCTTCACCGTTTTCAATCTTATTGATTAATTCTTCAGGATGACGGATACCTTCAGTAACAGGTACTGTAAGAACTGGCTTACCATCAAAACGAGCCATTTCTACATTCTTATCTGCAGCAACGATAATACCATCACATGCTGCGATTTCTTCTGCAGTTAACGCATTTCCGACACCTTCAGAACCGTTTGTTTCAGCTTTTAGTGGTACACCAAGCTTTTCACCTGCTTTAGTTAAGTTTTCTGCAGCCATGAAAGTATGAGCAATACCTGTAGGACATGCAGTAACAGCTAATACTTTATAACCAGTAACTACTGGTGCAGCTGCTTCCGCAGCTTCTTCAGCATCTTTTTCTGCTTCCTTCTTATCGATCATGCTTAAGAATTCTTCTGGAGTCTTAGCATTTAATAAATCCTGACGGAAACCTTCATCCATTAATAATGCTGATAGTTTAGCTAATGCCTGTAAATGAGTGCTTCCACCATCGGCTGGGGCCGCAATCATAAAGAATAAGTGAGCAGGCTGACCATCTAATGATTCATAATCTACACCATCAGGCACAGTCATTGCTGCTAACCCTGGAGCTTTAACGGCTGCTACCTGTGCATGAGGAATAGCGATTCCTTCACCAATACCAGTAGAAGTTAATGCTTCACGTGCTAAGATACCTTCTTTGTATGCATCTTTGTCTGAAATCTTACCAGTTGCACACATTAAGTCAACAAGCTTGTTAATTGCTTCTTCTTTTGAACCTACAGAGACACCAAGTTCAATGCCCTTTAAGTCCAATAACTCAGTAATTTTCATGTTATTCTCCTTTCAATTGTGCGAGACATTCATCAATGAAGTCTCTTTTTGCTAATGAATATGAGAAAGCAGTTGCTCCACCACATGCTGTACCTAAAGCCAACGCTTCATCATAATTCCCATTATTAAGATAACCAGCCACAAAACCAGCTACCATAGAATCACCAGCACCAACTGAATTCTTTACTGTACCTTTACATACACCTAAGCGATGTGTATGACCATTTTCATCTACTAATAAAGAACCATCACCTGCAAGTGAAATCAAGACATTACGTGCACCCATAACCTGAAGCTTATTCGCATAGATGACTAGATCTTCTTCAGTTTCTAGTTTTACATCAAAGATTTCTTCAATCTCATGATTGTTTGGCTTAATTAAGAATGGATGATAAGCCAATACATTCACTAGTAACTGTCCAGTTGCATCAACAACAAATAAGATACCTTTGTTCTGTAATCTTTCTAGAATTTCTTCATAGATTCTAGGACTGATGCACTTAGGAATAGAACCAGAAAGAACAAGGACATCTCCTTCTTTTAATGTATCAAGCTTTTCAAAAAGCTTTGCTACATCTTCATCAGTGATCATAGGTCCCATACCATTGATTTCTGTTTCTTCATCACTACGCATCTTCACGTTAATACGTGACATACCTTTTTCAACCTTGATGAAATCAGTATTGATATCATACTCACTCTTCGCACGACGTACAATTTCATCACCAGTAAAACCTGCTACAAATCCTAGAGCCTGAGATTCATAACCAAGTTCCTTAAGGATGGCTGAAACATTAATACCCTTACCTCCACAGAAGATATGTTCTTCACATACTCTATTGACAATTCCCTTCTGGAAATGATCAACTGTGATGACATAATCTAATGCTGGATTAAATGTAATTGTGTAAATCATTTACATAGTCTCCTTTTTCTGTAAAAATATTTTTTCCGACTTCATTATATTATGTAAAGGTTTTCTTTGTCAATATGTTTCATGTAAATATTTTACGTAATGATAAAATTGATATAAACAAAAAAGTATGACGATTAGATGCAAAAACATCATTGTCATACTATATGTGTTATCGGTACCTATATGACACCTGTGCAAAAGAAATAATTATGATATCTTATGATTATTAGTCTACTAGAGTATCATTTTCTTTTCCCTTAATACCATTATTCTTATAATCTTAACAAAGATTATAGTCCTCATTTACTATTTACTCAATGATATACTATTCGTTGTTTGTTAACAGTTAAATACGATTTTTTAAACAATATTCGGCTTTTTGCTATTTTGCCGAATTTCAATTAAATTATAGTTATTATACGTTCATAAGTCGCTCACATCATACAAAAACAGACAGCCATCTAGACTGTCCATCCTGTTATTATCTTTTATCTACCGCAAACATCTCTTCACACTTGATCATGGATTTATGTGAGTTTTCTATCATTTCTGTCAAGAACAAGAAGATAATCTCTATTACTGTACTTGCTGAAACTCTAGAGAAACAGAATTCATCAAGGAAAAGTTTTTCACGTGTGGCAGTTGTTATATGATATTGCACTTCTTCACCAATCGCTGAGTGAGGACTATTAGTAATACCTATTGTCATTGCTTTATTGTTGTTTGCGATTTTAACTGCTTCTAATACTTTATCGGATTCTCCTGAGTTACTAATGGCTATTAAGACATCTCCCTTACCTAAAGTAAAAGAGTAAGAGAGCTGAGTTTCCCAGATAGTTCCTGCAGTTGTTGGTATACCTAATTCATTGAACTTAAAAGCTGCATCAATGGCTACAGGAATCGTATTTCCTACTGCTATCACCTGCACTCTAGAGGCATCTCTAATACCCTCTAGAATCTCTCTAAATTCGTCTGTGTTAATAAGATTGACTGTCTGTTTGAGTTCAGTAATCTTATTTGCGAGAATATTCTGTAAAGACTGTGGAATATTATCCACAGAAATATCATTAGATACTTCTCCACTCTTATGCGTATCTACAAGTTCCTGAGCTAAAGATATTTTTAATTGGGCAAAACCTTTTAAACCCACCTTACGACAAAATCTTGATACAGACGCAATAGACACATCACTTATTTCTGCAAGTTCAGATACAGTCATATCGACTACTTTTTTAGGATTATTAAGTATGAACTTCGCAATCTTCTTTTCTGCATCAAATAATTGATCATAAAGGACAGTAATGCAATCTAATACGCTTTGTGACTGATTCATTTGATTTTCTCCTTTCATAATGAAATTCCTTACATCGTCATGTTAACACAAAAAAATAATTTACACAATTACCTAAATCTATCACATATTATCATAATAAATATATGCAAAATAAAAGGAGGTTGATTATTCAACTTCCTTAATTAAACCATGAGCGACAAAATCGTTGATGAATGACAATACATCAATTCTGATTGTTCCTTCAGGGTCTTCATATTCTTTATATACTTCATCCAATACTTCATCATAAGTCACTGGATGATCAAAGAGTTTCCATAAGAAGACACTTGTTTCATTCAATGAAATAATAGAATTAGATAATTCTGTATTTTCTCCTACTGGTACAAGAACGGCTTCACCGGCAATTTCTCTTAAGATGAAATCTTCATCTCTGATGAACTTGATACCATGTATATCTCTTGTATTCTGTTCCATTATTTTCCCCCTAATTCTGGATGATAAGTAGAGACAATTTTCTGTACTTCATCACGGATTGCATCTTGATGCATATCATCAATCGTACCTCTTAGATGATGTAACTTTTCAAAATAAACTTCTTCATCAAAATCTAGAGGATGACCAATGAAAATAGAACCATTCTCGGTCTTCTGTAACCCTTCTTCATCCATTAATAATTCTTCATAAAGTTTTTCACCAGGTCTTAGTCCTGTATAGATGATTGGGATATCTACATCAGGAGTAAAGCCAGATAACTTGATTAGATTTCTTGCCAGATCATCAATCTTGACTGGTTCTCCCATATCTAGGACGAATATTTCTCCACCTTTCGCAAATATACCTGCCTGCATAACAAGTGATACAGCTTCTGGAATAGTCATGAAATAACGGATAATATTCTTATCAGTCACTGTCACAGGTCCACCATGTGCAATCTGCTTCTTAAATAAAGGAATAACAGAACCATTAGATCCTAATACATTCCCAAATCTTACAGCTGTAAATACCGTACGAGAATGACGGCTGTATGCCTGAATAATCATCTCGCACATACGTTTACTTGCCCCCATGATATTGGTTGGATTAACTGCTTTATCTGTAGAAATCTGTACAAAACGCTTAACATGATACTTGTCTGCAGCTCTTACGACATTCAAAGTACCAAAGACATTGTTTTTAATTGCTTCATTAGGAGAATCCTCCATAAGTGGTACATGCTTATGGGCGGCTGCATGATACACTACTTCTGGTCTTAATTCATTAAATAAGGCATCAATCTTTTCTCCATCACGAATAGATGCAATACGTACATCGAGCTTCAATTCTGGATGTGCATTTCTTAATTCCATCTGAATATCATAGGCATTATTCTCATAAATATCTACAATAATCAATTTGCTTGGATGTCTCGCAGCGACCTGTCTACATAACTCACTACCAATAGATCCTCCGCCGCCAGTCACCATAACTGTTCTATTTTCTACATATGAGGCAATCTGATTCATATTAACTGAAATTGGATCTCTTCCTAGAAGGTCTTCAATCTCAACATTTCTAAGCTTAGAAACCTTCACTTCCCCATTCATGAACTGATAAATACCTGGCAGAATCTTGATCTTACATCCTGTAACATTACAGATATTCATCAATTCTCTTCTTTGATTGATAGATACAGATGGTAATGCAATATAAATCTCATCGACCTCATACTTCTTAACCATCTCTCCAATGACATCCCTATCACCCACAATCGGTACATCATTCATATAATAACCCTGTTTAAGTGGATCATCATCAATGAAGCATACAACCTTCATTGGAAGATGAGAACTTCTCTTGATTTCTCTAAGAAGCACATTACCTGCTTCCCCAGCTCCTATAATCATTACATTGATTAAATGCTTGTCCTGTTCAAATAGTGGACTGTCATTTTTCATTGAACGCATTCCACGATATAAGAAACGCAAAGTAGAACTCAATATAAGAAGCATACATGGTTCAAGAATATACCATGAACGTGGCAGTTCTACCCTTAATACAAATACATAGAGAAGCATTCTGAAAAAATCAGAACAGATAACTGCTAGAAGCAATCGTCTGACCTCTACAATAGAAGCTTACCTCCACATACTTTTATAAAGCCTAAATACATAATAAACAACAAGCGTAATTAATATATCAATCCCAATAATCTCTAAATAGTTATTCCATACCCACCAATCAATTTTGAACTCCATTCTTGTAAAAACGGCCACAAACGAAGCAAGTACGGTAAACATCGCATCTAAGATCATCAAGAACAACATACGCTGATACATCACTCGATTCTCTTTAAACCTGTGCATTTTATCCCTTCCTTTTTTTGTCAATGTACAAATTACCATTTATTTGTAAACTCGTCAATATACCCTACATAAAACCTTTATATATTGCATCAAATTTCAATTACTATTATACCCTATATTTATATAGGATGATATGTGTAGAGGCTTGATAAAACCTATTTAGAGGTGTTTAAGTATTTTTTTATACAACTTTTATAGTTTTAAGTGTCTGTATACTACTATTTAGTCTGTAAAAAACTTTATTTGTACTAATTTTAACTGTACATCCATGGACATATAAAACCTATTGTTTATGAAAAAAGCAGACCAAAGTCTGCTTTTATTGTGCTGTGAAGCTTTCACCCTTCAACATCTTCTTAATATATTCTTTATTCTGTTTAACGCTATTTTCATCAGGAATCATATAATACAAGTTTGTGTTAGGCATATAATAGCCACCCTTCATCATCTTACCACTACCTGATACCATAGATTTTTGGAATGACCATTCAGCACCCGTATTAAGCTGATCATTGGCCACACGCGCCATTTCATTCATTGGCATATCAGTGACGAATGTACCATCAATCGCATTGAGAATATCAGTATAATGAGTAATGATGGCAGGAGAAGCCATTTTCTTAATAATAGCCTGTAATACATCCTGCTGGTTCTGTGCTCTATGACGATCACCACTCGTATAAGCATGACGTTCTCTTGAGAATGATAGAGCCATCTGACCATTCATATGGTTCCAGCCTTCTTTAATAGGCTGTCCTGTCCAGGCTTCTAAGTTCTTATCAGAATAAACATCAATACCACCTAAGGCATCTACAACTTTAACCAATGATTCAAAGTTCACACGTGCATAATAGCTGATATCAACATCTAAGAACTTTTCTACAGTCTTTACAGTATTCTGTGTACCTGTCAAACCAGAATGTGTTAATTTATCCTTCGCTTTCGCATCGGCAAGAGTTACCCATGCATCACGAGGAATACTTGTCACAAGTACCTGATGAGCAGGGACATTGATTGTCATCAAGATATTAACGTCACTACGTGATACTTCCTGAACACTACCACGAGAGTCAATACCTGAAATATAAACACAGAATGGATCTTTTAAGATATCGAGTGTCTTTTCTTCTTTAATCTTATTATAAGATTTAAACTTACAGCTCCAGATGACTCTTGTATCCTTGTCGAATGACTCTTTGTATTCATTCACGAGTGTACGAGATCCTTCATTCATAAGAATAGCATCTGCCTGTTTATTATAAAGTGCATCCACAACTGCTTCTACGCCATATAATTCACTAATACCATAACTCGATACTTTTTTACTTAGTCTATCTAAGGCTTCATTGATCTTTGTTCCATTGGGATTATAAGCCACTGTCTTATTTAAGATATCTTCAGCCTTATAATAAGGACTTTCCTTCTTTACAACTAAAGAATATGTGACATAATCGTATTCACTTGTCACCTGATTAACAGCCGCCTTACCTGTTTGAATAAATACACAGCACACAAGTAAGAAGATACTAATAACTACAGAAATAATCTTACCAATAAGTGGTCTGATCTGAACATTTCTAGATTCAATAGAACTAGGTTTCGCGAATAAATACATAAGTAATGTAAGAATTGCAAGAAATGCCCCTATCACTATTAAAAAACGCATTGGCAAGATATTAACTAACGCAATACTTACCACAAGTATAATACTTAATACTGCTTGTATACCGATAATAAATCGATGATCAGCCATGAAATTCAATATTTTCTTCATCTTTGTCCCTCACTTCTATTTGATGATCTTATATTCTTTCATTAGAGCGACACGTTCTTTCCCTATCTTAATTGTTTCTGTCGCTTTATTATCTTCTCTTGATGAAGATTCCTTCATATATGTCACTATACGCGAGAACCATGCAATAGGCAATAAATAACCATGCTTTTCTAGATAAGGATATCTTCCTACTAGGTCCTTACGACTTGGGAAGAGTGTACTTCTTAAAGAAGCATGGGCTTTTTTACCTTGTGCATCTAAAGTAATCGCTTCGAGTGTCATATTAGCTGAATGCTTACGGCTCATAGAACTATTACCATATACCCCTGCATCAAGTATATCTTCTAATAAGTGGTCCATATTCTCACTTAATTCTAAATACTTATCTGGAATAGGTGCATCGTGTAAATACTTCTTACCAATAGATAATAATGTTGCCCCAAAGACTTCTAGATGAATCTTCTTAAGATCATTAAAAATAGAATCATAATCAATCTCATAATGAGAGGCAAACATCATAATATCTGCGACCTGTCTAATACCTACACCACTATGAAGGAAGTGTTTAAAGGCATGAAGTATAAGAAATAAGAAATGATCTTTTGGACACATAGTCGATACTTCCACACCCTCTATCACTTCAACAGTACGTCTCTCATGGGCTTTTTCAAAGAACTGATTCCATGACCCATAAGCAACTGATTCTTCCTGGAAAAGTGTCTTATGAAGTTCTATATAAAGTGAACTTCCCTTTAACTGATAAGGGACTTCATAAGGTTCTAAATCATCTCCTGTTACTAAATTATGTTCAGTGAAGAACTGGTGGTAAGTAGGAAATAAATCTTTAGTAATCAATAAGTCCTCATCCCCTGATACTCTTTCATCAGGAATAGGATAAAGTTTTCTTGCAATAATACCCTTTACCACTAATGGATAAAGTTTTGCTTCATTCATCTTACTAACAAGCTGTAAGAAATCTCTTGTAGAAAGTGCCTGAGTCATAGCTGCACGCATAGAAATGGCTTTGACCTGTGGGTTCACACCCTGAGATTTATAAACTGCTTCATAAACCAAAGGTAATATTTGATGAATATGTGCAAGATTATATAATTCTGATAATTCTTCTTGTGAAAGTGGTTCCCATTTAACACTCTCACCCTTTAAAGAAGCACTTAATGCTTCTAATAGTTTTTCTTGTATTTCTGTCATATCAATTCCCCTAATGAGACTATTTTATAATAAAAATACAATTACTGCAAATCACCTTCGCAAAAAGGCAAAAAAAGAAGAACCTCTTGCGAAGTTCTTCCCTTATCTTATGCTTCTTTCTTCTTTAGAAGAACATAACCTAATAATGAAATCATAGTAAAGAATGCAGCGAAACCTAACATAGTAGAATCACCAGTCTGTGGTTTTTTGTTTGGTTTAGTTGTTTCAGTACCAGTTCCAGGTTTAGAAGGAGTTTCAGGTTTAGAAGGTGTAGATGGTTTAGAAGGAGTTTCTGGAGTGATTTCAGGGTTCTTTTCTAACTGAGCCATCGCATCACTTAACTTCTTAGTAAGTGCATCTACTTCTTCCTGAGTTAATTCTTCTTTATTTTCTAGTTCTTCCTCAATAGCCTTAATGACTTCTAATAAGTTCTTATAGCTCTTTTGTGTATATAACTTACTATCTGTATTCTTAGCCTGAGCAAGTAATAAATCAAGTTCAGCAGTATTGCCTCTTCTTACAAGTTTCTTAGAAGCTGCATCTAACTTTTCAGTCAATGCAGTGATTTCTTCACTTGTATGTTCAGCCTTTAATGCTTCCTTAACTTCTTCTAATACTGGCAAGAATGCCTTGTAACTAGAAGCTGTATAGTCTTCTTCCTTGAATGAAGCAACTTTATTTTCTAATACCTTAACTTCTGCATCAGATGCCTTTAATACAAGGTTCTTTCTTGCTTCCTGAAGTAAAGCATAAGCTTCTTCAATTTCAGAAACTGTTGCATCTTCTTTATTCAAGATAGCTTCTGCATTCTTTAAAGCATCCTGGAAAGGCTTAACTGTTGAAGTTAAGTAAAGTGAAGTATCAAGAGTCTTCAAATTATTAGAATCGATATAGTCTCTTAATGTCTTCTTGCTGATAGAAGCCTTCGTAACAAGAGCAGCTTTCGCATTACGTAATGCTTCTAACATTTCATTGACTTCATCAACAGATGCATCCTTGTTCTTAGCAAGTTTTTCAGCATCTGCTTTTACTTTCATAAGAGCGTTATAGCTTTCTTCAGTATAGTCATCCTGTGAAAGCTTTTCTAATGCCTTGATTTCTGCTTCTAATGCTTTGACATCACCACGAGCCACTAATGCATCATAAGAGGCTTTAAGGTGAGCTTTTGCTTCTTCTAATGCATCCTTTTCACCCATCTGCGTGTTATAAACATTAAGTGCAGCAGCTCTAGCCGTCTTATATGCTTCATAAGTTGAAGTCGTGTATTTATCTTCTTCTACTTTTAATGAATCGATATAATCCTTAAGATCCTTAGCACATGTGCTCTTGAATTCATCATCAGTTAAGCGGATGATTTCAGAAATTGTAGGAATACTATTTTCTTCCCATTCAAACTTTAACTTATAAACATTACCACGAGGTACATAGAATTCATTAAGTGACTTTCTTAAAGTACCTAACTGAATCCATTCCTTATCTTCTTCAGGAACGTTACGTGTAGTCACTTCTTTATCAATTAATGCATATACCTTCGCATTGCTGATTTCACCCTTCTGGATAATGTTGAATTTCTTCACATTTAATCTATCAGAAAGAGTATAAGTTAAGTAACCTGCTTTATTTGAACCAGGCTTATAAGAAGTTAATAGGTCACCATCAATCATATACTGAGGCTTGTAACCTTTTGCTTCTGTTACATTAGATTCAAATGTAGGGTCATTGTCTTCTGGTGCATATTCACCATCATTAATCATGATTTCGTTGAATACAACAGCTCTATTGTTGTTAGAGGCAGTAAATAAGATTCTTAAGTAACGAGCTGGTACATGATTGGCAGTACCTGATACATAAACCTTATTTGGATATGTACTAGATGCCTTGTATCCTGCATCAGAATCGATACACTGAACACCTGCATCACCCATGTTTTCGACACCATCACCAATTGTCACAACATCTGTCCAGTTTTCTAAATCACTCGAAACACTAATAGTAGCATCTCTAATATAGTTAACGGCACTATCCTGACAATACATAGCAAGCTTATCGATATTTCTCATCTGACCTAAGTCATAGATGATATACTGACCCTTCTGTGGAAGGTCACCGAATTCAGTTGTAGAATCAATGTTGCCATCAAATGCAGCACCATTGTTTCTAGTGTCTTCTGCTACACCCCAAGATGGGTTGATAGTCATTGTTGTCTTATATAAGTATGGTGCAGTGACTTCTGTAGAATGTACTACAAACTTATTAAGAGTTAACTTAACATCAGAACTCTTCTTATTGATTAAACGTACATAACGTGCATCTGGAAGATTGTTGTTTAAATCAGTGACTTCTACCCAATCATGAGCGTTCACTGATGCTTCAACAACAACATCACCCGTATAATCAAGTTCTAACTGTTTTAAGTCTTTAACACGTGATAACTTCACACCTACATACTGTTTAGGTGCTAAAGTCATTTCTTTTTTATACACTAAATCAGTACGATCTAATGTACTCTTAGAATGTAACTTATAGTCTGTATTTGTATAAACAGCCTTGTCATCATATTCATTGACGACATCAGTATGGTTGAATGTCTTTACCTTCCACCAATAACCTGCTGTATTACTTGAAAGATGTAATTCAAGGTTTCTTACACGAATTGCCTTAGCAGTCAAATCCTGGTCTTCAACATTTAAATGAACAGTAGCATCACCTGCATATTCTTTTAATGTCTTCCAGTTAGTACCATCAACACTATATTCTAATGCATATCTAGTAATCTTATCAGTACCACTATCCTGTACGAAGTTGATAGTACCTAGCTTCTTAGGATTATTGAATGTAAGAGTCACTGCAGCATCTACTGGAATATAGTCCTTGATTTCTCCTGCTTTATATGGAGATTCTGCAAAATGCGCATATGTAGATTCATTATCATCTAATAAGTTATCTAATGAACCACCCTTTACACCAATCTTAGTCATAGATAATGTACCCTTATCAGTGCTTGATGAAGGAGTAGTTGTTGGGTTAACTAAGATATCTCTTACACCTAACCAAGTGTTACTCTTATCTTCAGTTGCAATCATACGGATACCCTTAACACCCTTAAGATTAAGGTCTGTTAATTCTACATTGTTTGGTAAGTCATATTCTGTGTCATTGACATCCGTCCAGTTCTTACCATCCGTTGTATACTGTACTTTAGCTTTTAAGAATGTATCTCTTAAGTTAGAGTTAGCACCCATTCTAAAGATCACGTGGTTTACATCAATAGCCTTAGAATACTTGACACCTACATAAGTACCTGTAGAGATACTATTAGGGCTCTTATAAACTAATTCTGTAGAAGCATTACCATCAAAGATGTTATCTTCTTTGCCTGCTGGTGTATCTTCACGGTTAGTAATATACTTCGCAATCTGCTTATCTGGATTAACAATTGTAGATGCAATTTCAGATAAGTATGAATCAAGTGATTTAATGAATGGGACAATATGCTGTACACCTACTTCAGCATATTCTAAATGATCCACATAGTGGAAACCATAAGACTTACTCTTTTCAAAAGCAGCCTGTGCTGTTGAATAGTAATCCCAGATAGTTGCATTGTCTTCTTCATTCTGAACAGCTTTAATACCTTTAATATAGTTTAAAGCAGCATTTGTTGTATCATCCCAGCAGTTTAACCAGTAAACAATCTGAGACTTGATTCTTTCGTTACCGCTTTCACGATAAGTCTTAGATGCATTCTGTAATACTGTGAATTCGTTGATGATGTCATCAAATTCTTCATCAGTGATCTTTTCACCTTTAGATACTTTAGTCTTGAATGCATTGAGTTTTTCTTTTAATTCAACAGATTCTTCTAAGCGAGTCACTCTGCTATCCATGTTCTGATTGATCATATGCTTAGATAATTCTCTTAAAGCCGTTGAAGCGGCTGTTTCTTCATAACCATTATGATCCACATATTTGAATGAAGCATTATAGCACTTATTCGCTTCTTCTTCATTCTGCCAGATATTCCATGAATAACATGCATTACCGAAAATTGCAACCTTACTTGGTTCAGACTGCTGCATTGGGTTTAATACAATACCCTGTATCTTAGAAGGATCAACACCTGGATGAAGGAATGTTGTATAACCACCCATGATTAGATGCTTCTTAGAGTTATCAGTACATGGCCAGTTGATCCACATATAAGGACCACGGCCTGCAGTATTAGTGAATGATGATGTGAAGTTGTTTGTTACTTCACCCCATACACGTCCACCAGTCATGATAATCTGTACGTTTTCAGGGAAATTACGGTAGTATGACTGACCATAACCCATATATTCCTGAGTACAGAATGGTAATGTGAGCTTTAAGCCAGGGTAAGAAGGCTGTAATTCTTTAAGCCAGTTAGACATATCTGTCAACGTTCTTGTATAATTAGCGCCACCGACGTTACCAGCATCGTCTGCAAGAATTGCAATCTGACGGACGCCAGCATCAATAACCTGTTTAAACTTAGCTTGCATAACCTTGAGGTCAGCCTGGTAGTTTTCTTCAGAGTTATAACGAATAGCGTGATTCATATAAGGATGTAAGGCAAATACGAAACGGCATTTAGATTTGTTTCCAGCCTCAGCAAGTGGTTTGATCTTTGTTTCAATTTCCTGATCAGTATAAAGTTCACGCCACTTAGCGTTATGCTTTGGATCATCTTTAGGAGCATAGAAATATGAGTTAAGCTTATAATAGCCACCCCATTCCATCAATTTACAACGATCTTCTGTTGACCATGGATTACCATAATAACCTTCAATAAATCCACGGCTTGCAACATCCGCATAGTCTTCGATAGAGAAGTTTCTAATTGTTTTCCCCTCTACCTGCTTAAAAATGTGATATAAGCTTGTAAGGCCATAAAAAGCAGCATCTGTATCTTTACCTAAGATAGAAATAGTGCCCTTATCTGACTTTAAAGCATATGAATCAAGCTTATCAAATAAGCCTGAAGTAGAATAAGAACCAAAATGCTGATCTACATATTGGTTAGAATTCTTAATACCAACAAGAATGTTTGTCTTTCCCGCTTTCTTTTCGCTAGAAACACTTGCACTCATGCCTTTTAATGCAAGAACTTCATTAAGTCTTGCTTTTGTATCAGCATCAATACCATCTTCATAGACAACATTGACCTGACTAGTCATTTCATAATCCCCATTTGAATAGCTCATTGTATGAGGATTAGGATAGACTTCATACCCTGTATCTGCCTGTACAGTCATTGGAAAAGCAGATACACAGCCTAATGCAACAAGAAAACTTACTGCATAAGTAATGACTTTCTTTCCTTTCATCATGTTCTCCTTTCTTCTATATTTTTTCTCATTTTATGCTCCTTGAAAATTGTAAAATGAGTATTCAAACATGGATTTTTACAAAAAATAAAGACCAAATAAAGTATGACAAAAAAAGGTGTCATAATCTTTATTTGGTCTTGCCTGCTTAGAGTAACAATCCACATTTACTTGAATAGTATAGCAGTATCTTTTATATTACGCAAGCGTTTTCATATCTTATTGCATAATATATTTATCTGTTTGATTTCATCAAAACATGAAACAGGCAATTTAATCATACCAACAATTAATAGTTTATTATGATTTTTTGATAACAACGCAAAATGACTAACTCCCTGCCGAAAAAAAGCACTCATATAGGAAGACTAAGATTACTATAATTACCATATAGAGCATCTCATGACAGAAAAGATATTACGGTAAAAGAAAATCCTGATTATGTAAGAAACAATCAGGATAAGCGATTCAATATATTGTTATTGTCTAGGTCATTCAAAATTTTGACTGAAACTTTTGAGTTCAAATCACAACAAACATCTTTAAGAATTCCATAGTTTTTCAAATAGATACAATTTGAATATTTAGATTTTGAATTCTTTTCTTTAGAAAAAATTGCTAGAATGCTTTTCTTTTCATCAGCATTTGTCTGATTATTATTTCGTAAGCTTCTTGCATGTAGATCTTTTCCAATAAATGCTACAACCATTTTATCATGAATGTTCTCTATTGCTAAAGGAAAATCCTGTGTCTTTGTATGCAAATGAACGAGAACTAAATTAGTTTGAGCATCTGCATAACAAATCTTATGAATTTTCGTTATACGCATAATTTTCTTGCGAATCGTACCAAAATCATAGTGTTGTTGATCTTTGATATTGTTTTCTGCTATAGTTCCTTTAATACAGTTTTTGTAGAAATCTAAATCGTTCAAGTAAGAACGCACACCGACTAAATGAGCAAAATCTTCCTTATGAAATCTCACTTCATGATATTTACCATCATTTGTTACAATCAAAAAATCATGAGGCACTAGAAACTTTCCATAAAGTCTTGCACCTATGATTATATCTCTAATAATTCTTTTTTTCTTCGATTTGCTGAGACTGTGCATAGATATAGTCCTCCTTTAGACAAAAAAAAGCAGGAAATTACCCGCTTAGTATCATAAAAAATAACAGGTTTTATCCTGGTCGCCAGGCTCATATATCTATTCGATATATACTCGGACGAGATTATTTTTAAGACTACCTCTTGTCTACAGTTTGTCTCCTAACTGCAAGGCTCATATATCTATTCGATATATACTCGGACAAGGTTATTTTTAATTCTACCTTTTGAATTCGACTTTTTACGGTGCCTGCTCACCGAGAATGTTACCATTCTTTTTTATAGTTTTTTAAGAACAAATAACTATTGTCATATTGCTCAGTCTCTACGCTTAGACTATCACAAATCATTAAATTGTCAATACTAGATCAGATAATAATTAAAGATACATCTTTTTATAGTATTACTGCATGATACGTTTAATATGGATGCATAAGAAAGTCTGCTCATCCGGAGATAAATCATATTTATATTTATCTTTAATATGTTTTACAATACGGTTAATGCACATAGATAATCTTAGATTCTCTTTTAAGAGTTCTCTGATATCCTCTGTTGTATCTTTTAGGTTGATTTCCTGTCCTGTGAAGATACGTTCAGCTAAGTATTTGAGATGAGTAGAAAGTCTTGCATAACTTAAAGACTGTGGTGAAAGAGTGATCTTCATACTATTTTCAATAATACCGATAATATCTGTCACAAAGCTCATGATCTTAGTCGCATTATGCGTATTATTGTCCATAGAGAAGTTAACAAGATGCAATGCGATATAATTGGCTTCTTCTATATCTAAAGTTATACCTGTCTTTTTCTTAATATAACTTAATGCCCATAAGCCAATCTCATATTCATCTTTATAAAGAACACTGACATCTCCAAGTACGACATAAAGCAGTTTGATATTTTCTACCTTGCGTTTTAACGCAAATGAGATATGATCAGTCATTGTTAGGAATATTTCTCCATAATAACGTGAACGAAGCTTCTTAATCGCACGTGAGACAATCTGATTGGTAATTTCATAACAGTCTGGAGAGATATTATCTTCTCTTTCTAATCTTTTATGTGGATCTTCCTTAAACAGATAAGTCTTCTCAATTTTTTGAGAATCTACGACATCCCCTACTTTCTTCTGAAAGCCAATACCTGAACCGGTTAAAATAATGTCACCTAGTTCTGGAGAAATAGCGGCAACACTATTATTATTGAAGATCTTGATTATTCTCATAATATTCCCCTTTACATTAATATATCGTTCATCGCATCTGCTATAAACTGAGCATGTGTACCAACAAGTATCTGCACATAGTGTTCTCCTGCCTCCACCACATGATCAAAGCCTAGACGTGTAATCTCATCTCTATTAATGAGACTTGTATCCTTGACTTCGAGTCTTAAACGTGTAATACATGCGTCTGCAGATAAACAATTACTTCTACCACCAAGTGCTTCTACAAAAGAAATAGCAAGATCATCATAATCAAATGCGAGACTTGTCTTCAATTCTTTTGTTTCTTCTTTCATTCTTCCTGGTGTCATGAGATTAAAATGAAGAATCATACTTCTAAATACAACATAATAGAGTGCACCACAGATAATTCCTAAAGGAATCAAATGAATAGCCTGATAAGAAAATGGTGCCTTAAAACTTAACATATAATCAATAAGCCCTGCAGAAAAGCTAAATCCTGCCAGCCAATGCATACTTGCTGCAATAAACATCATTATACCAGTCATAATAGCATGAGCGATAAAGAGACTTGGTGCTAAGAACATGAAAGAGAATTCCAACGGTTCTGTAATACCTGTCAAAAAAGAAGCAGGTGCTGCAGAAAACATCAATGCACCTATTTTCTTTCTATTTTCTTTATCAGCTGATTGATAAATAGCCAATGCCCCACAAGGTAAGCCAAACATCATAACAGGGAAAAAGCCTGCCTGATACATACCTGTGACTCCTTTGATTCCTCCAGATACTGTGCCCCAGAAACGTCCTATATCATTAATACTCGCAATATTAAACCAGAAGACAGAATTAAGGGCATGATGTAATCCTGTTGGTATAAGGAGTCTATTAAAGAATCCATATAATCCAGCGCTGATTGGTCCCAACCCTGCCATCCATGTTCCAAAATGAATAAATGTTTCATAAAGCATCGGCCAGACATACATAAAGATACCAGCAAATAAAAGTGTAATCATACCTGAAATAATAGGAATGAATCTTTCACCACTAAAGAATGATAAAGGACCAGGTATTTCTATATGGTTGAACTTCTTATAACAGAAAGCAACAATCAATCCTACCATAATCCCTATAAACGCATTATCCGTTTCACCAAAGGCAATAGAGACTTGGCTTATATGTAAACCAGAGATTAATGAAATGCCCTCCGGAGAGAGTATTTTAGTAATCATCAGATAGTTGATGACAGCTGCAAGAGATAGCGTTGTATTCTTCTTATCTGTCATTCCTATAGCAACTGCAATCGCAAATAGTATAGGAAGATTATCAATCACGACACCACCTGATAATATCAAAAAAGCAGCGAACGGATTATTCACTCCCCATCCCAAGGGGTCAATCCAGTAGCCAATACCTTTTAGTAATGCAGCCAGTGGCATAATGGTCACCGGAAGCATCAGAGATTTACCTAATTTCTGTAAAAAGTTCAACTCGATCCCCCTCTTCTGTAGTGTATCTACTATTATTATACATTTATTTCTCCCATAACTGTAAAAAATCACATTACTTAAAACATTTTGTTTCTTAAGAAGAAATGAAGAAATACAATAATCATAAAAAAAGCGTTATATTTTCATAACGTAGTAATTATATCATTTTAATACCATTATGTAACCCTTTACGCTCATTTTTTGTATTTAATTAATGTCATATTAAAAAAAGGAAGATTTCTCTTCCTCTAGTCTTTCATAAATTTATACGTACATACACCAATCAATGCACCAATAAGTGTAACAATCATTGCAAAGATCAGCATACTTGTTAAACCCAATGTATCCTGTAAAACACCACCTAAATAATTTCCTAAGCAGAATCCAAAACCATTAGCCATCATTGTAATAAGTGTCTGTCCTGCCATCTGATTTGCTTCAGACAAGACATCATTACAATAATATGTATAAGTAGCAAAAAGCAATCCATAAGAACATCCCTGGAATACCATACCTACTAATAAGACAAATAGGCTTGGTGCTAAAGCAATCAGGAAGTTTCTAAAGATATACATAATGAGACCAAAGACAATAAGCTTCTCAGGTCCAAATCTTTTCTTTAAGCGATAAGTCATTGTCATGAATGGTGTTTCACTTGCTGCCATAAAGAATATGGCGATACCATAGAACGATGAATCCCCACCTAGCTTCTTAACTATATTAATTAAGTAAGTAGATAAAGAAGTGGCACCTGCAATCGCAAATCCAAACCCTAATAGAAAGAAGAAGAACTTCTTATATTTAGTAATCAAGCCAAATGGATTGGCTGATTTTTCTGTTGACTCATTCTTAATAGTAGAATGTGGGAGAATCAACAAATTAATGATAAATAGAATGCTTGAAACAATAAAGACAATATAAATAACAGATGGTTCTAACCATTCTACTAAGTATCCCATTAAAAAGGCACTTGATGCATAAGAGAATGACCCAAGTCCTCTTGCAAGCCCGAAATTGATATCTTTACCCATTTTTATATAATCCATTGCGAATTGTGATAAGAATGGAACAACACAAGTACTCAAGAATAATAAGGCGATATAAAGTACCATAACAATGACTTTAGGGAGTGTGACAAAGTACAGGGCACTAAATGATGCAAATAATATAGCATAGATTCCTAAGATGACATTGTGGGGAGTCAGCTTTTCAAATTGATTCGGTAAGTTAGAGATATTTGCGGAAAGCAAAAGCATCATGATACTTCCCATAGCAGTCACTATCCCTATTTCTGTATTCGTTAATCCCTTATATTGTAAGAAGATGGCTACATAGCCAAAAATCGTACAGTTAGTGATCCAATATAAGAACTGGATACAATTGTATTTCATTTGTAGGTGTTTCATACTTTTCCTCCTCATAACCTACGCCATTATATCTAAATTAGTTATGCGGTTACAAGGATTTTCAGAAATAGAAAAATTAAGTATTATACATCATATAATCAAAAAGACATGACTCTTAAGAATCATGTCTGAATATTCAAACAAAGTGCCCCGGTTCTAGGAACCAGCATGCTCTACATGACTAGTTATAGAACATGCTTCAGGGCAGTTTGCTGTGTCCGCTCTCTAGACACAAGTCTATTTTAAAAAACATTTTTTCACTCGTCAATACCCTTTTGTAAATTTCTTTCAATATGTAATAGAATTATAGTTATTTATGAATTTAACAATTCAAAAAATGGCATTATTTCACATTTTCATGAGCAAAAAAGTTCTATTTTTGTTATTTTCCTAAGTGTATTAATTATCTCAATATGAAAATACATTATAATTTCACAACATGTGTAAAGATATTTATTTTGTAAATGATTACATATAATTAGATGAGATTCAGACTCTCTCTGACGTTTTCAAAGCATGAAAAAAAGCCCCTACAAGTAGGGACTTCAGAAATAATTATTCAGCTTTTGAATTCACTAACTTACCAGTTGAATGGAAAGTAATCATAAGACCAAGAGCGACTAATAATACGGCAACGACTAATTGTAAACCATCTGTCATGATCATGAAACCACCAGTTACGAATAACTTCATGAAGATACCATAGATAGCCTGTACTAAAGCTGTCATAGTTACAACAAACATTAATACCATTGGTACATATAACATGAAACCTTTTCTTCCAGTAACCTTTAAGAATACAGCAAGTGAGATTAATACCATTGCAGCAAGTAACTGGTTTGCTGAACCGAATAATGGCCAGATGTTAACATATCCGCCTAAACTTAATAAATAGCCAAAGAAGAGTGAAATGAGTGTAGAGACATATTTATTAGTTAAAACTGATACTAACTGAGATGGTGTTTCTCCTTCTTCTACTTCGAAGAATTCCTGGAAAGACATACGTGAGATTCTAGCAACTGCATCTAATGAAGTTAATGCAAGAGCAGAAACGAACATAGTCATGATACAAAGTCCCCAAGACTGTGGTAAACCAAACTGTGCGACTAAACCAGTTACACCAGCAGAGAACTTAGTGAAAGGTGTAGCAGTATCAGCTAAAGCCATGTTAGCAAGAGCTGTATCTAAGACACCAGTCTGTTTTAAGTTTGGTAATGAACCAACGATGACGATAACTAATACAGCAAGTAATGATTCTAATAACATTGAACCATAACCAACCTGAAGCATATCTTTTTCATTCTTAACCATCTTAGAAGATGTTTCAGAAGATACAAGAGAATGGAAACCAGATACGGCACCACAAGCGATAGTTACAAATAATGTTGGGAATAAGTAACTTCCTGTAGCTGATTTAAATCCAGTGAATGCTGGTACAGTAACAGTTGGGTTACTTAAGAATACACCTACAACTGCAGCAGCAATCATACCGATGAATAAGAATGTAGTTAAGTAGTCACGTGGACCTTTTAATAACCACATTGGTGTAACAGATGCAAAGAAAATATAAACAAATACTAAATAAATCCAAGTAGTTTTAGTTGCATATACAGGGAATTTGATACCCACTGCAAGCATTGCAACGATTAAGACAATTCCAAGTACAACCTTTGGCCAACCTTCTAAGTTAACCTTACGTAATAATAAACCAAATGCCATAGCAACAAATACATAAAGAATAGAGATAGAAGCAGCACTGGCATTAGGTGCAAGCTTAGCTCCTTCAGCACTGAAACCATTGAATGTTCCAGCAACCATATCTGCGAATGCAGCAATAACGATTAATGTGAAGACCCAGCAGAATAAGAAGAATAATTTCTTACCAGTTCTACCAATGTATTTTTCGATGATCTGACCCATTGACTTACCTTCAGATTTAACTGAAGCATAAAGTGCACCGAAGTCCTGTACAGCACCAAAGAATACACCACCGATGACTACCCATAAGAATGCAGGTAACCAACCAAATACCATAGCCATAACTGGTCCAGTAACTGGTCCAGCCCCAGCGATAGATGAGAACTGATGTGCAAAGACTGACCATTTATTAGTAGGTACAAAGTCTGTGCCATCTTCTTTCGCAACAGCAGGTGTTGTTGCATTAGGATCAATACCCCAAGTTTTTACTAAATAGCGACCATAACATAGATAGGCTACTACTAGGATAAGGGCTGCTAATCCAAGTAAAAGTAAACCATTCATAAATAAATTCCCCCCAGAATTACTTTATACATATAAAACAGATATAAAAAAGGCTTTCGTCTTAGAATGACCTGTCTAAGACGAAAACCTTTGTTTCCGCGGTACCACTTAGATTGTGATTGACATCACCACTTCACATCCCATGAATGCTATTTCTTTAACGCAGAAATTACGGCCTTCTTTACTATTATTTTCAAGAAAACAGCTCACAAGGGATGGTCCCATAATCATTACCTGCATCCTTTCCACCAGCTGGATGCTCTCTATAGGAAGCGGATTAGAAATCGTATCTTGTTCAACGCTCTGTTTCGTATGTATGCCTATATAATAGTCCAATATTATTTTTTGTCAACACTTTATTGCGAATATTGTAAATAAATTTAATTGTTTTATGTTTATCGTAAATGTAAGCGGTAGTTACATATCGAAGTATTCTAAATCAGCATAGTAAAGCTTCACCTATATTTGGATTTAATATATTGTTTAATAGCCTCCATATAGTCTTCTTCCCTATCATAATCCTGTGGATCAACATCATACATATCAGATGGATCATAGTATTCTTTCCATTTTACTCTTAAATCATCTAAATAATCACTTTCATGATCATACTGTATAGGATCTATAGAGCTAAATGTGTTAAAGGAATTATGTTTATTCCCCCAGGACTGTTTACTTTCTTCAGTTGGATTTTCTTCTATATCAGCCGGATTAGATTCAGATTCACTTAAACATTCCCTAGACAATTGTTTCTTCGCTTTATTACGATTACTTGTATAAGAAGGGGATTTTTCATCAAGTCTTGCTATATGGCGCTTCCACTTTTTAATAGCTTCGACATAATCATCTTCATACTCATAAGCACCTGGATCTACATCATATTTATCTTCAGGATCATGTTCTTCTTTCCACTCCCTTCTTTCATCAATCGCAAAATCATATTCAAAAGGATAATCAAATGAACTAGGATCAAGTCCTGGAAAATCATCATAGGGATCATATTCTTCTCTTACCTTCTGATACAATGCATCAAGATATTGTTCTTTAGTATCAAAATCTAATGGATTTACATCATATTTATCATAATCCGGTTCAACTTTCTTCCAATCAAGACGATCTAAATACTCTTGAGCTGCTTCTTCATATTTCTCAAAATTCTTATACTTTGAAACATCAACATACCCATCACATATTTCAAATGGATCCACATATTCTTTCCATTCTTCTCTAAGTGCATCCAGATACTCAGCGACAGTTTCATAATCATACTGACTCACATTGAATCTTTGATCAGGGTTATACCTCTCAGCCCACTTATCTTTTCTCATCATATCTCTCACTGCATATAATAGTAATGATCTTTTTCTCATAGTGTCACCTTTACTTCGACTATTCTCTTATCTCATTTTCATTTTTATAAAATTCTGAATAGCATCCATATAGTCTCCTTCATTATCATAATCATGTGGATCTACATCATACATATCAGAAGGATCATAATATTCTTTCCATTTCACTCTTAAATCATCTAAATAATCACTTTCATGATCATACTGTGTAGGATCTACAGAATTAAATGAATTATAGAAATTATGTTTCTCTGCCCATAACTTTTTATCTTCTTCAATGACATTTCCCTCTTGAGAAACTTCTTTATCCAATGAACTATACTGAGTGAAGCACGGTCGTTTCCTAGACATTTGTTTCATCGCTTTTTGGCGATAGTCTTTCATATCATCAGACTCTAAAGCTTCTTCCGCCTCAAACTCCGCAAACATTTCTCTATCAAGACTGCCTACATAGTCCTTCCACTCATTGACAGCTTCTACATAGTCTTCTTTATCAAAGAATGTACTTGGATCAACAGGATATTGATGATTTGGATCATATAGTTCTAACCAATGTATTCTTTCATCTATTTCATATTGATACTCATAAGGTGAATCATAATCTAGAGGATCAATACAATAAAATTCATTTTCAGGATCATACTTCTCTTTTATTCTCTTTGTTAGAGCATCCAGATAAGTATCTTCATTCTTATAGTTTTGTGGATCAATATCAAAATCGCCATATTTAAATACTTCTTCAATCCATTCAAGCTGTTCTAAGCATATATTAACTGATTTTTCATAGTCTTCAAAATTATCATATTTAGATACATCAACATAATGATCACATTCATCAAATGGATCTGCTTCAGATTTCCAATCATCACGCAAAGCATTTAAATATTCTTCTTCAGTATCATACCAATCAACATCTACAAAGAATTGTTGGTGAGGATTATATTTTCTAACCCATCTATCTTTGTTTAGATCTTTAATTGTTTGAAATAGTGTTGATATTCTTCTCATAGTATCACCTTAATCTTCTATTGCTTCTTGATAATCCTCTAAAAAATCATGATCATGTGGGATTATATTGAAATAATTGTCTGGATTATATATTTCAGCCCACTTGTCCTTATTTACCATATTAAGTAATTCATGTAATATTAATAATTTATTCATTGTAATCATATACCTTAATTATATAAAGTTTTTACTTATACCTCCATGAGAAACGTAAAATGTAAAATTATTCTTGTATCTTTCTGAAGCATTTCTACAATTCTCTGATTTTCTGATTTATTACTTATTAACAATTGACTTTCTATGCCATATAAGGTATATTAATTTCAGTGATCAGATTGCAGATACTCGTGAAGCCTGCGATCGCGGGAGGTGCCGAGGCTCCTCTCTTTTTTATGTCCAAAAATATTTTTAACAAGAGTAATTTCCCAGTTCTAAAGGTATATTTAATATAGAGGCGTCATCTTAGATACTTTGACTCTAACTTTGAATTAGAGTAGCTTTCATAATACATATTTTTACGAGGTGCATATGAATAAACCCTTTATTACCTATACCGCACAAGTCGAGAAATTAACAAACGAAAAACATTTAATAGTTACCAATACTAATTTTGCGATAACATCCCTAAAAAACATCAGTTACTTTGGATTAATCGGTGGCTATAAGCATCCATTCATTGACGTTCAGACTCATAAGTATATGAATAATACTTCTTTCGAAGATATAGTAGCTCTTTATGAATTTGATGAAGAATTACGTGGACTATTCTTTAAGTATTTATGTCACATAGAAATAAAACTACGTTCATCTATTTCTTATTACTTCTGCCAAAAACACGGTGAACGCCAGGAAGAATACCTTAATCCTGCTAATTACAGTAAAACTAACAAAAAAGGAATAATCAAATTAATTAAAATGCTAGGTAAGATGGCTAATAAAAACAAAGATCACAAATACCTTATTTACCAGCGAAAAAAATATCATAACGTCCCACTATGGGTAATTCTAAACGCTCTTACTTTTGGTCAGATATCCAAGATGTTCGAATTTTTGCCTCAAAACATACAAGGACTCATCTGCCAGGATTTTGGAAATATCAAAAAGAACGAAATGATTAAATATCTAAAAGTGTTAACACTCTATAGAAACGTATGTGCACATAATGACAGACTTTTTTCTTATCATATATCTATTGACATTCCCGATACATTGATACACAAAAAACTAAATATTCCAAAAAAAGGTTCAAAGTATAAATATGGAAAAAATGATTTGTTTTGTGTAGTTATCGCCTTTTATTATCTACTACCACAAAATGACTTTTTAACATTCAAAAAGCAACTGGTACATATTTTCAATCAATACGAAAAGAAGAATTCAAACTTGAAATTAGATAAACTTTGTGAATATATGGGATTTCCATCTAACTGGAAACATATCACAAAATTTCGCATAATATAATCATAGTGTCTAGAAAATCTTATTTTTCTCATTCACAGACACAATCTTATTTTTTCTCATTCACAATTGATATTTTGATCTATCTAGATTATATTAATTCTACGATCAGATTGCAGATACTTGTGAAGCCTGCAATCGCGGGAGGTACCAAGTCTCCTCTTTTTATGCATCAAAAAAGCCTGAGTTATGACTCAGACTTGTGTGTAAATGTAATAATAAGACCTGCTACAATTATACCAGCTAGAAGTGCTAAGACATACTTGAGTGGATTAGACATCAAATAGATAATCCAGATACCACCATGAGGTGCCATCACTCCACACTTAAAGTAAGCAGATAATCCACCGGTAATAAGTGAACCTAGAATACATGCAGGTAAGACATGTTTTTGATCTTTCTGCATAAAAGGTATAGCCCCTTCTGATACAAATGATAAGCCCATAATAATGTTCTTTAAAGTAGTACCTCTTTCTTCTTTAGTCCACTTTTCTTTAAATACAAGTGTAGAGAAGCCAATCGCAAGAGGTGGAATCATACCAGCACCCATAACAGAAGCCATGATAATAGCCGCATTATTCGCTCTAGTGAAAACTAATGCATTCGCAAATAAATAAGCAAATTTATTAACAGGACCACCCATATCAATAGACATCATCGCACCAAGTGATGCCCCAATAATAACTAATGAAATAAGTGGTAGGTTATTCACACGTTCCATAATAAATGAATGACCAATCACTAGATATGTATTAAGTACTGTCATCACAATACCTGATGATAATACGCCTAATACTGGATATAGTAAGACTGGTTTAATACCATCAAACATATCTGGAATCTTAGTACAAAGTTTCTCAATCGCAAGTACAAGGTATCCTGCAATAAAGCCCCCTACTATAGCCCCTAAGAAGCCTGATGTACTCAAAGTTGTATAAGGGTTATTTAACCAGGCTAAAGTAAAACCACTATAGGCAATATAACCACATGCAAGTCCAGGTCCTAGGGCTGGACGATCTGCAATACTCATCGCAATATAGCCTGATAATACAGGTAATACAAGCAAGTAAAGAATGTTTCCAAAGACATTCAGCATATTCGCAAATTGTGTATTAAATGTAAGTTTAGTTGCAAGTACACTCATAAATCCTGCTGCAACTATAATAGGTAAAGCATGAGAAAAACCATTCATTAAATGTTTATAAGGAATATGCCATCCCTTTTCCTGGTTATTCTCTACCTTTACTTCTTCACCTTTATAGATAGGTGCTTGTTCATCTAGAATAATCTGAATAAGTTTTTCGGGTTCATCAATTCCTCTTGCCACAGGACAGCTATAGAGTGGTAACCCATTAAAACGATTTAAAGAGATATTCTTATCAGCCGCAATAATAACACCCTTTGCGTTTTCTATATCTTCTTGAGTGAGTTCATTCTTAACCCCTACTGAACCTTGTGTTTCTACCTTAATAGACACACCCATTTCCTTAGCTTTCTTTTCTAATGCTTCTGCAGCCATATATGTATGCGCAATTCCTGTAGGGCAGGCAGTGACTGCTAAGACTTCAGGATGTTTGACTGCTTCTGTTTCATGTTTAGCACTTTGTGCTAAATCAATAATAGATAAGAATTCTTCAGGCGTTCCCGCATTCTTTAAATCTTCACAGAAATCATGATCCATGAGTAATGTAGAGAGTTCACTTAATACCTGTAAATGTACATTATCGCCATTATCTGGTGCCCCAATCAAGAAAATAAGAGTTGTAGGCTGACCATCCATAGATTGATAATCTACACCCTCAGGCAAAGTCATAGCGGCAATACCTGCTTGAGTAATCGCAGTGGTTCTTGCATGAGGAATCGCAACACCATCTACCATACCTGTAGTAGAAAGATTTTCTCTTTCTATAACTGCTTCTTTATATGCTTCTTTATCAGAGACATTGCCCTGTTTATTCATTAAAGACACCATTTGATCAATTGCATCTATCTTGCTAGAGGCATGACCATGAATCTTGATGGCTTCTTTACTCATCAAATCTGTTATCTTCATATTGTTCTCCTAGTTATGATATACATGCATTCTATCATAATTTTATGTAAATAAGTACGGTAATATTATGTTTATAAGAAATTATTTTTCTTATCATTTAACACTTCATAGAAATAAGATTATAATAAGAAAAGAAAGAAGGTGTTACTATGTATGCAGTCATTTATGGTGACATGGAAAATGGAGAAAACATTGAAGTAGAAGGACTATTTCAAACACACGTTGAAGCAGTGAAGGCATTGTATGAGAGTGCTTCTAAGACATTTGATTCTATGAATATTGATATAGAATCATGTGAAGAAGATGATTATGACTGGAGTCCTCGTGGTGAAATCCATAAGGAAAGTGCCTGGGCTAATAGTGGCGGTAAAGATGGATATGCTTTGTTTTGGAATGTGATAGAGATAGATAACAGAGCTTTTCAAAACAAATAAATGTAAAATATGACATATAGAGTGAAAAGTTTCAACTTCAAAAGAGTTGATGCTTTTTTATTGCTTCTAAATAAGGTAAAATTGAAATAAAGGCGGATCACAATATGAAAAAAGAAGCGAAGAAGAAACTTTATGAAAGCACTGTGGAATTATTGAAAGAGAGTGATTATGAAGATCTCACAGTAGGAAAGATATGTCAAAATGCCTGTCTTTCTAGACAATCATTTTATCTTTATTATCATTCCAAAGATGAGATATTAAAAGAAATCTATTTTAATCTATTTAAGTATACTTATCTAGACAAAATAGAAGACAAGCAGTATATAGAGTCTGATGATTTTATTATGAAAGTAATTGATGTCTATGAAGCGCATGCAACTATCTTCATTACATTAGAGAAGTGGTACTACCAGGATTTTTTATCACAGGAGAAGCAGCGTTTTCTAGAAGAAGTCTCTCTTCGTGAATTTAATAATCCATTTATTGAGAAATACTTTAAGTATTTCATGATTTCTTTCTTAACACCCCTCCACTATATCATGATGGGATGGCTCAATGGGGATAAGAAAGAATCAAAACAAGAACTACAGACAATCATTAAAACATTTGTATATCACAAATAATAAAACCCTCTCATTTTTGAGAGGGCCCTTTATTTTATAAGTCTTTTGTTAGATTATATGCTTCTGTAATAGCTGTCTTGATATTACCAATTTCATGGGCATCACCAATCATATGGTAGTTAAGCCCACTTTCCTTCAACATTTCTTCTACAGCTGGGTTCTTCTTATAACCTGCTGCAAAGATAAGTGTATCTGCATCCTTAATAGTATGAGTGACACCATCAAGGGTATAGTTGATTTCAGTTTCAGTCACTGATTCTACCTTAGCACTTGTAATAATCTTGATACCTTTTTCCATCATTCTTCTTACAAGTAAGCTTCTGCCTGGTCCAGATTCATTCATCATGACACCATTTGCCATTTCTAATATAGTGACATCTCTATTTCTAGGGAACAAGTCATTGATTAATGGTGCTAAGTAATCAGCTGTTTCACAACCTACTGATCCACCACCAATAATAACGATCTTACGACCTGGGAACTGTTTACCAGCTAATACATCATCTGCAGTCATCCATGATTTGAACTGAGTAAATGGATTAATAACGATTGGAGAAGCACCAGTACCTGCAATGACTTCATAATCCTTGAATTCATTCTGTAACATATCTAAAGTCACTTCTGTATTTAATCTTACATCAACACCTTCAAGTTTATGAGCCATATACTTGATAACGAGTGTTAGATCCTGTTTTGCGATAGGAACTGCAGCTAAGTTCATTTCCCCACCTAACTTATCATCCTTTTCACATAATACAACATGATGGCCTCTCTTATGAGCTACAAATGCAGCTTCCATACCTGCTGGTCCACTACCAATGACAAGAATATTCTTCTTTTCTTCTGCTTCTTTAATTGTATCTTCATTTTCAATTTCTAATGAAGGGTTGATTGTACAAGACACACGTTTACCAAACATAATACCTGTTAAGCAGCGTAAGCATCCAATACATGGTCTAATATCTTCTACATGACCATTCATTGCTTTATTAACGAATTCTGCATCACATAAGTTAGCACGTCCCATCATACAGATATCTGCTTTATCATTCGCAATGAGTTCATCTGCAATCCAAGGTTCAGTAATACGTCCAACTGTTGCCACTGGAATAGATACATGCTTCTTGATTTCTTCACTTAATAATGCATGTGAACCCATCTTAGTTCCTGGTGCTGGAATAGAACTTCCTGTTGCGATAGTTGTACCACCAGAAACATGAAGCATATCTACACCTGCTGCTTCTAATTTTTTAGATACATAAATCATATCATTGATGTTTAAACCACCATCAGTATATTCATCACCAGAAATACGTACATCAATAATAAAGTCCTTACCACACATTTTACGTACTTCTTCAATAACTTCTAAAGTAAGTCTTAATCTACAAGAAATATCTCCTCCGTATTCATCTGTTCTCTTATTATATAAAGGAGATAAGAAACCACCTAATAAACCATGAGCATGAGCTGCATGGATTTCAACACCATCAGCACCTGCAGTTTTAACTCTTAAAGCTGCTTCACCAAACTGTTTAATAATAACCTTTAATTCTTCTTTAGTGACTGAACGTGGTGCTTCTTTTGCATAATATGGTCCTACATTACTTGGTGCGATTAATCTTGGTGTACCAGGAATTGGGAAAGCCATATAAGCTGGGTGGAATAACTGTGGTAGAATCTTACAATCATACTGATGTACTGCTTCAGTTAATTTTTTCCATCCAGGAATAAAGCTATCATCATGAATAGACATATCTCCAGGTAAATAGATATATGTTGGTTCGACTGTAGTGACTTCAGTAACGATTAATCCAACACCACCCTTTGCACGAGCTGCATAATGAGCCACTAATGCATCAGTAACATAACCCTTATCAGCTAAGTTTGTACTGATAGGAGGCATAAAAACTCTGTTTTTTACAACTGTTTCACCAACTTTAATAGGTGAAAATAAATGTGAAAATTCCTTCATTTGTATTTTCCTCTCTTTCGTCCACATTATATCACTCCTCTTGTGAATAAAAAATCATGCTTATATATAAAAACAGTCATATTTTGCCTTCTTAATATAGAAGGAAGACAATATATGACCGTTATAAAACAATTTGTATACGCTTACCATTTTGAGATATTTTTATTTCTTCTTCTGTTTCCAGCTTAATATGTTCTGCGTTTAAAGTGATCTTGCATTTCTCATCTTCGTAGACAGTTTCTTCTTCATTAATGAAATCTTCTAATATTTCATCAAAGTTATCGAGGCTCATTTCTCTTTCTTCTGTAGGTGCCAAATTCTTCTTAAAACGTTTTCTATAATTACTCGGTGATATACCATAGATTTCTTTAAACGCTTCTGTATAGGCTTTAGAATTAGGCATACCACATTCATCTGATATCTCTGATATATTCTTGATTCCTTCTAGTAAATCTTCTAAAGAAGCACGAATACGTACACTATTTAAATACTTGACAAAGGTAATACCAGTAAACTTCTTAAATAATTTGGATGTATAACTTAAACTGAATGAAAGTGTATCTGCCACATCACCTAAAGTTAAGTTCTCATTGTAGTGAGAATCGATATATAAAATAGCCTGCATATAGTTCTTATGGGCTTCATCCTGTAAAGGGAGAGAAGACATAGAGAAAGAAACCTGAGACGCAATAGAAAGGATGTCCATCATATAGGCATTAAGAGTATAGAGGTTATAGTTTTCCTGTCG